>OLIF01000038.1_pt1 | contig 138443 bp, 122 predicted proteins | sample 1609681 | NCBI WGS metagenome assembly OLIF01 (sample SAMEA4350143, study PRJEB24818) | metagenome | biome: human; feature: gut; material: faeces | place: Denmark | collected 2013-09 | reverse complement strand
CTACAAATCGCATCGAACCTGTAGGCCGGATAAGGCGTTTACGCCGCATCCGGCACTTATTGTCGGATGCGATGCAGGCACATCTTATCCGACCTACAAATCGCATCGAACCTGTAGGCCGGATAAGGCGTTTACGCCGCATCCGGCAATGAGTTAATAGCTCTTACTTCTTCGCCTCTGCAACCACTTTGCTACCCACGCCGCGGTTGTTGTACTCCCACATGCGGTTGTAGTTAGTGTCATTCAGATTGCGCTGTACATCGTCGCTATCATCAGCGTTTCCGGTATTACCCGCGAACGGACGATTAGAGATCACCGCATCAGCCCACGGTTTAGCTGTGTTAAAGCCTTCGTTAATGGCGCTATCACGAATCACCACCTGGCCGTTGGTATTGGCATCAACATCCAGCGAGCGACCCAACTGCGCGACGCCATCACCAGAAGCATTAAATCGGCTATTTACTGCCAGGAAACCGTAATAGATATTAGACAGCGTAGCTGGTGCAAACACATACGCTTCCTGCTGGGTACGGGAGTTCACCACGCGGAATTCAGTATTATCGAACACCACTGCGCCGCGACCAGAAACGATATCCACATCCCCTTCGATGTAGCTGTTAGTCACCAGCGTACGCGGTTGGCGGTTGGTTTCCAGACGGTTTTGCACGCCACTGTTAGTCACAAAGAAAGTATTCTGACGACCCAGAATATTGACGTTATTGATCTGTACTTTATCGCCATCAGTACGCAGAGCTACCGCTGGATGGTTGCCTGCATCTACGCTATCGCCCAGCGTGTTTTCGATGGTCAGATTTTGCAGTTGCAGGCCATTGTTTTGCGACCAGAAGACCGCAGAACACAGAACGCCGATACTGTTGCTGCGTTTGCTCTGGCAGCTATCGTACATATACCACGCTGGTTTACCTGGCATATATTTGCCGCGCGGGTTGACGTCATGACGCCAGTCGGCAGGGCTCATGCCGCCATCAAGGGAGAGTCCAATCTTCACATCAATCGGTTTTTCGCCTGTACCATAGACGGTGATTCCACCCGGAGCTGCAGGGACATACACCGTTCCCTGATACTCACCAGGCATCACGGCAATATACTGGCGCTTATTGGTACGCTTGATAATTGCCGCATCTACCGCCGCCTGAATCGTGGTATGCGTTACGCCTGGAGTACCCGCCGGGCCGACAACAAAGTCAGGTTGTGCAGGCAGGGTAATCGGCGAAGGATTCCACGCCGCAGCACCAGGCGTCAGGGATGAAAAATAGTGTTGAGCATCGAAATTCTGCGCTTCTTTTGCCGACAGAATCGGGCGAGAAGAAGTACCAGGCGCGGTTTGATCAGAAGGACGTTGATCGGGCGGTGTTGAGCTACAGGCGGTCAGCGTCACGCCAAAAGCCAGTGCCAGCGCCAGACGGGAAACTGAAAATGTGTTCACAGGTTGCTCCGGGCTATGAAATGTAAAAATGAATCCGTTGAAGCCTGCTTTTTTATACTAAGTTGGCCTTATAAAAAAGCATCGCTTATCAATTTGTTGCCACAAACAGGTCACTATCAGCCAAAATAAAATCATTATTTGATTTCAATTTTGTCACCCTCTGCTTTTGTCATCACGATACGGTGATGTCATGGTGTCCGACACATGCCCGAGAAGGCGCGGTGTAAACTTATCGCTTATCTGCTTCTCATTAGAGTCTTGCAGAAAAACTGCACAACTCGTGAAGGGTAGGCGGAGCTCCTTAGAAGGAAAGACCTGATACTTTTCGTGCGCGCATAAAATACCTTGATACCGTGCCGGATGAAAGCAGTTCACGACGAGTAGATGCAATTATGGTTTCTCCATCGGACATCTCTTTAGTATTTAATCAGGCGTTAAAAGCGTTAATGATGTGGCCCTGAAACGACTAGCTGTGCTCGCCATTATCAGTGGCGATGTGGAAACGAACCCCGGGCGAAGCCGTGTATTACGGCATGGACGCCCGATATAACGGGTACGGTCAACTCCTGTACGAAAACACTATCGACAAAAGATCACCTCAAAAGTGCAGCGATCAACAGCACAGCAAAAACGGCGTAGACGAATGCAAAATGTTCGGAAACTGACTTTCAAAATGGGTGCTGACCGTCAGGAAAACGTATCAGTTATAGTGTGGATCACGTTGGTACATCCTGAGTAAAAATTTACGCCCGCTATTATTTGGCGAGCGTAAGACAGCTAAAATATCTTTTAGATATGTTGAGAATGGTTGCTATAGGTGGTTTCAGTTAACCAGTCATTAATTATGCGGTTTACCTCATTTGCGTGAGTGATATTTAGTGCATGATGAGCGTCGGGTATAACTTCAAGTTTAGAATGATTAATCATTTTTTGCATTTTCATGGCTTTCTCCAGGGGGATGCCAGAATCACTGGAGCCATGAATAATCAATGTTGGGGTATCTATGTTATGTATTTTATGTGAGATGTTGTCGCGCTCGAGCATTGCATTCATGGCTAATTTAATATTCTCAGGTTTATGCTGCAGCCATATCTCTCGCCATTTTTCGGCTTCAGGCTTATTATTACCGAAAAATACTGGCAATAAAGACGAAATGATATTCTCTTTTATGGTTGGAACCTGCCAACCATTGCATAGTTCAATATAATTGGATGCGATGTCGGGAGGATCTTGTTCAGCCTGTGTTGCAATCAGTATTAACCCTGCCAGACGCTCTGGGTGTGACAATGCAAAGCGTAATGATATATATCCTCCCATGGACATTCCACCCAGGATAAATTTATCAAGGTGTAAAATATCTGCAATTTTTAATATATCATTGACTATATCATAGAGCGAGTATGGTTCTATCTGATCTGTGTTTATGTCGAATCCACGGACATTAATACAAATAATTCTGTGCTTTTCTTTGAGTGCATCAACCTGATATGTAAACATATTGCTATTCATGAAAAAGCCATGAACCAATACGATGGGGGGATTCAACCTGTTTGTTTCAGAGTATCCAGAATCAGTAAATTGATATTTCATACAATCTCCATGTTTGTATTGCCAGTATATCATATTGCCATGATAAGAAAGTTATGATTTAACTGATACAATCGTACACTTATACCTGATAAGCTCACGGGATACAACAATTATTAATGTTATAATGTGTGTTTTTAATGAGTTTAATTTTTCTTTTTTTTGAAAAAAACAATTTGTTTTTGTGGTTTGTTTTTAGGTTAAGGTGAGTAATTTTATTATTAATAAAACTAATTTGTAAAGAAATAATATAGTATGACGAGTTCACAGAAACAGGAGTTAATATTCGGTTTTTGTTGTCATGTACGGGGGATATTTGTTAAGAAAGTAAATGTGGATTTATTGTTAAGGTAGAGACGTATGTTATCACCAGCACTTATCAATTTGGGATGTTCATGGAATTCTTTAACCAGAAATCTGACTACGCCTGATCATAGTGTTTTATCCTCTGTAAGGGATGCTGCCGCACGCTCAGATAATGGGGCACAAGTTAAGGTAGGTAACAGAACATATCGTGTAGTTGTAACGGACAATAAGTATAGTGTTTCAAGGGAAAGCAATAGTGGTTGTTTTACTAATATGCTACATAGACTGGGGTGGCCTAAGGGAGAGATTAGTAGAAAAATTGAGGTTATGTTGAATGCATCGCCAGTGAACAGAGGAGCAGAAAGGAGCTCTGTTCATTCGAAAATGCCTGATTTACCTCCAGTGGATTATATGCAGCCAGAGTTACCACCCGTGGACTATAATAACCCGCCAGCGCCAGGTAGTGTCATTGGTAAAGGTGGTAATGCCGTAGTATATGAAGATCTGGCTGATAAAACAAAAGTCCTGAAGATGTTTACTACACCTCAGGAGCCTGAAGAGGTCACTCTCGAAATTGCTTGTTTCAACAAATATTATGGCGCCGGGAGTGCAGAGAAAATATGCGATGATAATGGCGATACTATTGGTATTAGAATGAAAAAAATAGATGGGCAATCGCTTTTGGATATTAAGTTATTACCCGCACAGGCCGAACAGGCTATTTACGATATGTTTGACAGGCTGGAACAAAAAGGAATTCTTTTTGTTGATACTACAGAAACAAATGTTTTATATGATCATGTTAAAAATGAATTTAATCCAATAGATATCTCCTCTTTTAATATTTCTGGTTCGCAGTCACCGAGAGAAATGCGAGATCTGCAAGCTTATTATGGAGGGAGGCAAGATCTCATTAATGAGGTATTAAATAGAATTCCATAATATTTAACCGAGAAAGATATAAAATAAATCAGGTAATTTTTATTATGCCGATAAACTTAACACCCTATTTAACTCCCGGTGGACTATTGGGAGCAATACCTCAGAATACACTGTCTGAGATACGAACACAAAGCGCCAACGGAGGTGCTCAAATTCTGTTAGGCGCGACGATAGTTACTGTACGTCCTGTCTTTTTGGGTTTCTTTATGGGAAGTGTTAGCCCGGCAGGATTGTCTGAAGGGGCTTTCCGGGCAGCATTGAGTAATATTGAGCAGATCGAACGTAATCTCAATAATGGTCTCTCTGGTCGCGAGGTTTTGGAAAGTATACCTCGCCCTTCTGTTCCGCCGCCTCGTCCTTCTGTAATACAGTCAGGGCTGTTGTTAGATAAGATAAATAAATGCGCATTTCGTGTTGACGCGGCATCCCTGAAAGGACCGGAAGATGTGCTAACATGTCCGATTACATTATGTATACCTGAAGATGGTGTTTTTATGAAAAACGCTGGTAACTCAAGTATATGTACTTTATATGATAAAGCATCATTAGAGCATCTTGTTAATACAAATGCACCTCATCCGCTGAGTAGAGAGTCAATAACAGTATCAATGATTGTGGAAAGAGATAAATGTAATTTTGATTTTCAAAGACAATGTTTTATTGCTAAATAACATTAGATTTGTATTGTAATTGAGGGTTTAATGATTAAATCTGTATTTTAATGTATTTTTCTTAAATGAGATTATAAGCGTGTTTCCTGTTTCATCTGCTGTATCACATAACTGGAACTGTCATTCTGCTGAGTGCGCGCTCTTTCCTGATATTCCTGAGCACGCAGACGTGCCATCACCGGTGCGTCTTTCTTATGATAAAATTGCGACGAATAGTGATTTTAAATTAAATCCAGAATGTTTAGCTGAATATTTCATTTCTGGTCCAGGAGGGATTGATCCTGATATAGAAATTGATGATGATATTTATGCTGAGTGTTATCAGCGTTTATCGGAAATTCTGGAGGATGCTTATACTCAAAATGAGACATTTCGTAGATTGATGAATCATGCTTACGATAAAGAATTGTACGATATTGAACAACGTTGGTTATTGGGGGCAGGGGAAGCCTTTGGTGCAACAATAACACCAGAGCAACTTTCGGTATCTGAAGGAAGAAAAGTTATTTGCCTCAATTTGGATGAAGACAATAATGGGGACAATCCTGAGTATTATGAAAGCAATGATGGTCCAAAACCTTTTGATACTGAGCGTTCTTTTATGCACGAAATCGTACATGCTCTGACTCATCTTGAGGATAAGGAAGATAATCATCCAAGAGGTCCAGTTGTTGAATATACGAACATAATCCTTAGAGAGTTGGGGAATCAGTCTGCTCCGAGGATTATTTACTGAATAAAGAATGATATTGCAGGCAAAAGCCAGATGGCACAGCACCATCTGGCGGAGCACTTAGCTGAACATTGCAGTAATTGATGCGCTGGCAAGAGAGTGGAAATGGACATTGAACCCGACCATCGCGCCACTGGCGCCTTCATCGACATCAATACGTTCTACATCCAGCGCGTGAACGGTAAAAATGTAGCGGTGAGTTTCGCCTTTCGGTGGTGCTGCGCCGTCGTATCCCGTTTTACCAAAATCGGTACGTGTTTGCAGAACGCCGTCCGGGATTGCCACCAGTCCAGAGCCAAACCCTTGCGGCAATACACGGGTATCGGCGGGTAAGTTAACAACCACCCAGTGCCACCAGCCAGAGCCAGTTGGCCATCCGGGTCATAGCAGGTGACGACAAAACTTTTGGTTCCCGCAGGAACGTCATCCCACGCCAGATGCGGCGAAATATTATCGCCATCGTAACCCATGCCGTTAAAGACATGACGATGCGGCAGCTTATCGCCATCGCGCAGATCATTACTGATGAGTTTCATGAACCCTCCTTTCTTGTTTGCAAAAAGTGTAGCCAGAAACCCTCACGCTGACTGCTCGTTATTAGCAAAAAAATGTTTCATCCTGTACTGCTCGATTTACCGCTGCGGTCAGGCGCTGCAACTGTTCCGGGCGAATAATATAGGGCGGCATCAGGTAGATAAGTTTGCCAAAAGGACGGATCCACACGCCTTGCTCGACAAAGAATTTTTGCAGGGCCGCCATATTCACCGGGCGAGTCGTTTCGACCACACCTATTGCGCCCAGCACGCGGACATCGGCAACCAGTTCGGCGTTACGGGCTGGTGTGAGTTGCTCGCGTAGCTGCACTTCAATAGCCGCTACCTGCTGCTGCCATTTTCCTGATTCGATAATCGCCAGGCTGGCGTTTGCTGCCGCGCAGGCCAGTGGATTGCCCATAAAGGTTGGCCCGTGCATAAAGCAGCCGGCTTCGCCGTTACTGATGGTTTCAGCGACCTGACGCGTAGTGAGCGTGGCGGAAAGAGTCATCGTGCCGCCGGTTAAAGCTTTACCGAGGCATAAAATATCCGGCGCGATATCTGCATGTTCGCAGGCAAACAGTTTACCAGTACGACCAAATCCGGTGGCTATTTCGTCAGCAATCAGCAAGATACTTTCACGGTCGCACATTTTGCGGATTCGTTTTAACCATTTCGGATGGTAGATGCGCATTCCGCCAGCCCCCTGAACAATCGGTTCAATGATCACCGCCGCGATTTCATGACGATGCGCCGCCATCAGGCGGGCAAAGCCCACCATATCGCGCTCATCCCATTCGCCGTCCATGCGGCTTTGTGGGGCCGGAGCAAACAAGTTTTCCGGCAGATAGCCTTTCCACAAGCTATGCATTGAGTTATCTGGATCGCACACCGACATCGCGCCAAAAGTATCGCCATGATAACCATTGCGAAAGGTCAGAAAACGCTGACGCGCTTCACCTTTAGCCTGCCAGTATTGCAACGCCATTTTCATCGCCACTTCCACCGCTACGGAACCGGAGTCTGCGAGAAAAACGCACTCCAGGGGTTTTGGCGTCATCGTCACCAGTTTGCGGCACAACTCGATGGCTGGCGTATGGGTAATACCGCCAAACATCACATGCGACATAGCATCAATTTGCGACTTCATTGCTGCATTAAGCTGCGGGTGATTGTAACCGTGGATTACTGCCCACCAGGACGACATACCGTCAACCAGGCGTCTGCCGTCAGACAAAATCAGCTCGCAACCTTCCGCACTCGCTACCGGATAAACCGGCAGCGGGGAGGTCATGGATGTGTATGGGTGCCAGATATGGCGTTGGTCAAAGGCAAGATCGTCCGTTGTCATAATCGACTTGTAAACCAAATTGAAAAGATTTAGGTTTACGAGTCTACACCGAATTAACAACAAAAAACACGTTTTGGAGAAGCCCCATGGCTCACCGCCCACGCTGGACATTGTCGCAAGTCACAGAATTATTTGAAAAACCGTTGCTGGATCTGCTGTTTGAAGCGCAGCAGGTACATCGTCAGCATTTCGATCCCCGTCAGATTCAGGTCAGTACTTTGTTATCGATAAAAACGGGGGCCTGCCCGGAAGATTGCAAATATTGCCCGCAAAGCTCGCGCTATAAAACCGGACTGGAAGCCGAACGTTTAATGGAAGTCGAACAAGTGCTGGAATCGGCGCGCAAAGCGAAAGTGGCGGGTTCGACGCGTTTCTGTATGGGGGCGGCGTGGAAGAATCCCCACGAACGCGATATGCCGTACCTGGAACAGATGGTGCAGGGGGTAAAAGCGATGGGCCTGGAGGCGTGTATGACGCTGGGCACGTTGAGTGAATCTCAGGCGCAGCGCCTCGCGAATGCCGGTCTGGATTACTACAACCACAACCTTGACACCTCGCCGGAGTTTTACGGCAATATCATCACTACGCGTACTTATCAGGAACGCCTCGATACCCTGGAAAAAGTGCGCGAAGCTGGGATTAAAGTTTGCTCTGGCGGCATTGTGGGCCTGGGCGAAACGGTGAAAGATCGCGCCGGATTATTACTACAACTGGCGAACTTGCCGACGCCACCGGAAAGCGTGCCAATCAACATGCTGGTGAAGGTGAAAGGCACGCCGCTGGCTGATAACGATGATGTCGATGCCTTTGATTTTATTCGCACCATTGCTGTAGCGCGAATCATGATGCCGACCTCTTACGTGCGCCTTTCTGCCGGGCGTGAGCAAATGAACGAACAGACCCAGGCGATGTGCTTTATGGCTGGGGCTAACTCGATTTTCTACGGCTGCAAGTTACTGACCACACCAAATCCAGAAGAAGATAAAGACCTGCAACTGTTCCGCAAACTGGGGCTAAACCCACAACAAACCGCCGTGCTGGCGGGCGATAACGAACAACAGCAACGTCTGGAGCAGGCACTGATGACCCCGGACACTGACGAATATTACAACGCGGCAACGCTATGAGCTGGCAGGAAAAAATCAATGCGGCGCTCGATGCGCGGCGTGCTGCCGATGCCCTGCGTCGTCGTTATCCGGTGGCGCAAGGAGCCGGGCGCTGGCTGGTGGCAGATGATCGCCAGTATCTGAATTTTTCCAGCAATGATTACCTCGGCTTAAGCCATCATCCGCAGATTATCCGCGCCTGGCAGCAGGGCGCGGAACAATTCGGCGTCGGCAGCGGTGGTTCCGGGCATGTCAGCGGTTATAGCGTGGCGCATCAGGCGCTGGAAGAAGAACTGGCTGAGTGGCTGGGGTATTCACGGGCGCTGCTGTTTATCTCCGGGTTTGCTGCCAATCAGGCAGTCATTGCCGCGATGATGGCGAAAGAGGATCGTATCGTTGCCGACCGACTGAGCCACGCTTCATTGCTGGAGGCAGCCAGCTTAAGCCCGGCCCAGCTTCGTCGTTTTGCTCATAACGATGTCGCTCATCTGGCACGCCTGCTTGCTACCTCCTGTCCGGGGCGACAACTGGTGGTGACAGAGGGCGTATTCAGTATGGACGGCGATAGTGCGCCGCTGGCGGAAATCCAGCAGGTAACGCAACAGTGTAATGGTTGGTTGATGGTCGACGATGCCCACGGTACGGGCGTTATCGGAGAGCAAGGACGCGGGAGCTGCTGGCAGAATAAGGTGAAGCCGGAACTGTTGGTGGTCACTTTTGGCAAAGGATTTGGCGTCAGCGGGGCGGCAGTGCTTTGCTCCGATATGGTCGCGGATTATCTGCTGCAGTTTGCTCGCCATCTTATCTACAGCACCAGTATGCCGCCCGCTCAGGCGCAGGCATTACGTGCGTCGCTGGCGCTGATTCGTAGCGAAGAGGGGGAGGTTCGGCGCGAAAAGCTGGCTGATCTGATTACGCGTTTTCGTGCCGGAGTGCAGGGTTCGCCATTTACTCTCGCGGATTCTCACAGTGCCATTCAACCATTAATCGTCGGTGATAACAGTCATGCATTACGACTGGCAGAAAAGCTGCGTCAGCAAGGTTGTTGGGTCACGGCGATTCGCCCGCCAACCGTACCGGCTGGCACCGCGCGGTTGCGTCTGACCTTAACTGCGGCTCATGAAACGCAGGATATTGACCGCTTGCTGGAGGCGTTACATGGCAACCGTTAATAAACAAGCGATTGCGGCGGCATTTGGTCGGGCAGCCTCACAGTATGAGCAACACGCAGAGTTACAGCGCCGTAGTGCTGATGCCTTACTGACAATGCTCCCGCAGCGTAAATACGCCCGTGTGCTGGACGCAGGCTGTGGGCCGGGCTGGATGAGTCGTTACTGGCGTGAACGCAGTGGACAGGTGACGGCATTAGATATTTCTTCGCCGATGCTTGCGCAGGCACGTCAGCAAGATGCCGCAGATTACTATCTTGCAGGGGATATCGAATCCTTACCGTTGTCTTCTGCGACTTTCGATCTCGCGTGGAGCAATCTCGCCGTGCAGTGGTGCGCTGAATTATCCACGGCATTAGGCGAGCTTTATCGGGTGATACGCCCCGGAGGCGTAGTGGCGTTTACTACTCTGGTGCAAGGCTCGTTATCCGAGTTACATCAGGCATGGCAGGCGGTAGATGAGCGAACCCATGCAAACCGCTTTTTATCGCAAGCTGACGTTGAACGGACGTTGAAAGGTTTTCGTCATCAGCATCGTCTTCAACCCATCACGCTGTGGTTTGATGACGCACTCAGCGCCATGCGTTCACTGAAAGGTATTGGCGCAACGCATCTTCACGAAGGGCGCGACCCGCGAATATTAACCCGTTCCCAGCTACAGCAACTGCAACTGGCCTGGCCGCAACAACAGGGGCGATATCCTCTGACGTATTATCTTTTTATAGGAGTGATTGTTCGTGAATAAACGTTATTTTGTCACCGGAACGGATACCGAAGTGGGGAAAACTGTCGCCAGTTGCGCACTATTACAGGCTGCGCGGGCCGTTGGTTACCGGGCTGCGGGATATAAACCAGTGGCTTCTGGCAGCGAAATGACTGTCGAAGGTTTACGCAACAGTGACGCATTGGCGTTACAGCGCAACAGCAGCCGACAACTGGATTATGCCATGATAAATCCTTACACCTTCGCAGAACCTACCTCGCCGCATATTATCAGTGCGGAAGAGGGGAGACCTATTGACCCGGCGGTTATGAGTGCGGGATTGCACACGCTGGAAAAACAGGTTGATTGGGTGCTGGTCGAGGGGGCCGGAGGTTGGTTCACACCGCTTTCTGATGCCTTTACTTTTGCCGATTGGGTTATGCAGGAACAATTGCCAGTGATACTGGTGGTAGGGGTAAAACTCGGCTGTATTAACCATGCGATGCTGACTGCACAGGCCATACAACATGCCGGACTCACTCTGGCAGGGTGGGTGGCAAACGATGTGACGCCGCCAGGTAAACGTCACGGTGAATATATGGCCACGCTCGAAGAGATGATTCCCGCCCCGTTGCTGGGAGAAATCCCCTGGCTTAAGGAAAATCCAGAAAATGCACTAACCGGAAAGTACATTAATCTCACATCATTGTTGTAGCAATAAATTTGGTTGAATTGCGAGCAAGAACGTGCCTTCGATTGCCTGTAATTTAACCAATTAAATTCTAAAAAAATCACGAAAAAAATTTTACCTTCGCATCATGTGGTTAGTGTGGGAATTGCCCAGGCGGCGGAGGATACGGGCTGCAGGCAGTTATCCACTATTCCTGTGGATAACCATGTGTATTAGAGTTAGAAAACGCGAGGCAAGCGAGAGAATACGCGGCTTGCACGCAAATTGGCGCGAAAGAAGGCTTGGGGAAATATTTGTTATTTTTTAATTAGTTAGATAAAAGCAATGGCTGTCAGAAAAGAGACTGCTTTTGCCATAAATCTGTCATCAGTCATCTTGACAAATGTTAAAAAAACCGCCGTTTTGGGGATAAACCTGCAAACCTGGAGTTTTATCTTGTCATGGAGCAAATTTTACCCACATTCGACACCTTAGTTCACGGTGTAACAGAAATATTGTGGCGTGTAACTGTTTTTTTATCCAGTATAATTTGTTGGCATTATTAAGTACGGCGAGTAAAATTACATACCTGTCCGCCCACAGCCTCAGGTAGCGACTCATGAGTAAACCGTTCAAACTGAATTCCGCTTTCAAACCTTCTGGCGATCAGCCAGAGGCGATCCGACGTCTCGAAGAGGGGCTGGAAGATGGCCTGGCGCACCAGACACTGCTCGGCGTAACTGGCTCTGGTAAAACCTTCACCATCGCTAACGTTATCGCTGATCTGCAACGTCCAACCATGGTGTTGGCGCCGAATAAAACGCTGGCGGCCCAGTTGTACGGCGAGATGAAAGAGTTTTTCCCCGAAAACGCGGTGGAATATTTCGTCTCCTATTATGACTACTATCAGCCAGAAGCCTACGTACCGAGTTCTGACACTTTCATTGAGAAAGATGCTTCGGTAAACGAACATATTGAACAGATGCGTCTTTCAGCAACCAAAGCCTTGCTGGAGCGGCGGGACGTGGTAGTGGTCGCGTCTGTTTCTGCCATCTATGGTCTGGGCGATCCCGATTCATATCTGAAGATGATGCTGCATCTGACGGTCGGCATGATTATCGATCAGCGAGCGATCCTGCGCCGCCTGGCGGAGTTGCAATATACCCGCAACGACCAGGCTTTTCAGCGCGGGACTTTCCGTGTACGTGGCGAGGTGATTGATATTTTCCCGGCGGAATCTGACGATGTTGCGCTACGTGTGGAATTGTTTGATGAAGAGGTGGAGCGACTGTCGCTTTTCGATCCGTTAACCGGGCAGATTATCTCAACTATCGCGCGATATACCATCTACCCAAAAACACACTATGTCACTCCGCGTGAACGTATTGTGCAGGCGATGGAAGAGATCAAAGAAGAACTGGCTGACCGACGTAAAGTGCTGTTGGCGAATAACAAGCTGCTGGAAGAACAGCGTCTGACTCAACGTACCCAGTTTGATCTGGAGATGATGAACGAGTTGGGCTATTGCTCGGGCATTGAAAACTACTCGCGCTTCCTCTCCGGCCGTGGACCTGGCGAACCGCCGCCGACTCTGTTTGATTATCTGCCTGCCGATGGGCTGCTGGTGGTCGATGAATCCCACGTCACCATTCCGCAGATTGGCGGTATGTATCGCGGCGACCGGGCGCGTAAAGAAACTCTGGTGGAGTATGGTTTTCGCCTGCCGTCAGCGTTGGATAACCGTCCGTTGAAGTTTGAAGAGTTCGAAGCGCTGGCCCCGCAAACTATCTATGTTTCTGCGACGCCCGGCAATTACGAGCTGGAGAAATCCGGTGGCGATGTGGTGGATCAGGTGGTGCGCCCAACCGGCCTGCTCGACCCGATTATCGAAGTGCGTCCGGTAGCGACGCAGGTCGATGATCTGCTTTCGGAAATTCGTCAGCGTGCGGCGATTAATGAACGTGTCCTGGTCACGACGCTAACCAAACGGATGGCAGAAGATCTGACAGAATATCTGGAAGAACACGGCGAACGCGTGCGTTATCTTCACTCGGACATCGATACCGTCGAGCGTATGGAAATCATCCGCGATTTGCGTCTGGGCGAGTTTGATGTACTGGTGGGGATCAACTTACTGCGCGAAGGTCTGGATATGCCTGAGGTTTCGCTGGTGGCGATCCTCGATGCGGATAAAGAGGGCTTCCTGCGCTCTGAGCGTTCGCTGATTCAGACTATCGGTCGTGCGGCGCGTAACGTTAACGGTAAAGCTATTCTCTATGGCGATAAGATCACCCCGTCGATGGCGAAAGCGATCAGTGAAACCGAACGTCGTCGTGAGAAACAGCAACGCTACAACGAAGAGCACGGCATAACACCACAAGGTCTGAACAAGAAAGTGGTCGATATCCTGGCATTGGGGCAGAGCATTGCCAAAACCAAAGCGAAGGGGAGAGGTAAATCACGTGCGATTGTTGAGCCGGATAATGTGCCAATGGATATGTCGCCAAAAGCGTTGCAGCAGAAAATCCATGAGCTGGAAGCTCAGATGATGAAACACGCACAAAATCTGGAATTCGAGGAGGCTGCGCAAATTCGCGATCAACTGCATCAATTGCGAGAGTTGTTTATTGCCGCATCGTAACAGGATAGCGAAGAAGACTGATGACAAACGAAAAACAGCCTGATGCGCTACGCTTATCAGGTCTACATGATCTCTGCAATATATTGAATTTGCACGGTTTGTAGGCCGGATAAGACGTTCTCGCCGCATCCGGCATGAACAACGCGCGCTTTGTTAGCAATCTGAAGCCGGGATGTTCTTCCGGCTTTCCGTTAACCCAACGCCTGTAATGCTTTTTCCAGCGCGTTATGTAACAACTGGCGGTCATGACGATAGGGGACATCACTGGCTTCCAGTACGTCCTGAATCACTACCCTGTTGCTAACCGCAGAAACGTCCACTTTCGGCCCAACAATCACGGCGTCAATCACCTTCTTACCGACATATCGCTCCATAATCGCCAGCTTATTTTCCAGCTTTAGATTCGCTGCCGGCAAGCTTAACTCCCGTCCAAGATTACCGATATAAACCATCGGTGCTGGTGTGCGTCGTAACGCCTGCGCCATTTCCTCAAGCAACAGAATCGGCATCAGACTGGTATAAAAACTACCCGGCCCAATCAGAATCAGATCCGCCTCATTAATTGCATGTACAGCTTCACGTGTTGCGGGAACATTGGGGGTTAAGAGTAATTCCTGAATAGGCGTGGTTAACTGGTCGATATTGACCTCGCCGTAAACTTTATGTCCCTGATCATCAATCGCCATCAAATCAACAGGATGTTCCGACATCGGAATCAAATGCGCATCCACTTTCAGCAGATTACGAATCAAATTGATGGCTTCCAGAGGCCGCACGCTAAGGTGATCCAGCGCTTTTAACATTAAGTTTCCAAGGTTATGCCCGGAAAGCTCACCATTACCGCCGAAACGATATTCAAACATCGCAGAAGCGACACCAGGCTCAGTGATTAATTGATTGAGGCAGTTGCGCATATCGCCCCAGGCAATACCACCTTCTGAACGACGAATACGCCCCGTTGAACCACCATTATCAGTGGTCGTTACGATGCCCGTTAAACGAGACCCCAAAGATGAAAGCGATGAAAGAACGCGTCCGAGCCCATGCCCTCCGCCGAGTGCAACGACACGATCAAGATCAGCCAGCGTACGATTGCGCATATAGGTTCCTGAAGTCAGATTATCCGCGCTACAGTAGCGCAACTGGCAGGGAAACAGCAATTAACCTGCCAATATTGAGGATACAAATTATTATCTTCTACCTCTAAAGGGCGAGATGCGGTATGCATCCCTGATGATGTACATCAAAGTAAAACCCCTATTTTCCCTTATTCTGTAGCGAAATGGTCCGATCATGACGCTATATACATGATTACATAGCGAAAGTGTGAATGGTAAAAACTCCATTTACACGCTAATATCGGCATAACCACTAAACACTCTAGCCTCTGCACCTGGGTCAATTGATACGGTGCTTTGGCCGTGACAATGCTTATAAAGATTGCCACCAGGGCGAAGGAAGAAATGACTTCGCCTCCCGTATCTGGAAAGGTGTACATGGCTTCACAACTGACTGATGCTTTTGCGCGTAAGTTTTACTACTTGCGTCTGTCGATTACCGATGTGTGTAACTTTCGTTGCACCTACTGCCTGCCGGATGGCTACAAGCCGAGCGGCGTCACCAATAAAGGCTTTCTGACCGTCGATGAAATTCGTCGGGTTACGCGTGCCTTCGCCAGTCTGGGTACTGAAAAAGTGCGTCTGACAGGTGGTGAGCCTTCTTTGCGTCGCGATTTTATCGACATTATTGCCGCAGTGCGGGAAAACGACGCTATCCGCCAGATTGCGGTCACGACCAACGGCTATCGTCTGGAACGCGACGTGGCGAACTGGCGTGATGCCGGACTGACGGGAATTAACGTCAGCGTTGATAGCCTCGACGCCCGCCAGTTTCATGCGATTACCGGGCAGGATAAATTCAGGCAGGTTATGGCGGGAATTGATGCCGCATTTGAAGCCGGGTTTGAGAAGGTCAAAGTCAATACCGTGCTGATGCGTGATGTAAATCATCACCAGCTTGACACCTTTCTGAACTGGATCCAGCATCGCCCCATCCAGTTGCGTTTCATCGAACTGATGGAAACGGGTGAGGGCAGCGAGCTCTTCCGTAAGCACCATATCTCTGGTCAGGTTTTGCGTGACGAGCTATTGCGTCGCGGTTGGATCCATCAACTTCGTCAACGTAGCGACGGCCCTGCGCAAGTCTTTTGCCACCCGGATTACGCTGGGGAAATCGGCCTTATCATGCCGTATGAAAAAGACTTCTGCGCCACCTGTAACCGCCTGCGCGTCTCCTCGATTGGCAAACTCCATCTCTGCCTGTTTGGCGAAGGCGGCGTTAACCTGCGCGATTTGCTGGAAGACGATACTCAGCAACAGGCGCTGGAAGCACGCATTTCAGCGGCGCTGCAGGAGAAAAAACAGACCCACTTCCTGCATCAAAACAACACCGGTATTACGCAAAACTTATCGTACATTGGCGGCTAAAACGCCAAAAGGAGAGATCAGGTGAGTCAGGTCAGCACTGAATTTATCCCGACCCGTATTGCTATTCTTACGGTTTCTAATCGTCGCGGTGAAGAAGACGATACCTCCGGTCACTATCTGCGCGACTCGGCGCAGGAAGCGGGCCACCACGTTGTCGATAAAGCGATTGTCAAAGAAAACCGCTACGCCATCCGCGCCCAGGTTTCTGCGTGGATCGCCAGTGACGATGTGCAAGTGGTGCTGATTACTGGCGGCACGGGTCTGACGGAAGGCGATCAGGCGCCTGAAGCACTGCTGCCGCTGTTTGACCGTGAGGTCGAAGGTTTTGGTGAAGTGTTCCGTATGCTCTCGTTTGAAGAGATTGGCACTGCAACGTTGCAATCCCGTGCGGTAGCGGGCGTCGCTAACAAGACACTGATTTTCGCTATGCCTGGTTCGACCAAAGCGTGCCGTACCGCCTGGGAAAATATCATCGCGCCACAACTGGATGCCCGTACGCGTCCGTGCAATTTCCATCCACATTTGAAGAAATAAGTATGTCGCAACTGACCCATATCAACGCCGCTGGCGAAGCGCACATGGTGGATGTCTCTGCCAAAGCGGAAACTGTCCGCGAAGCGCGGGCGGAAGCCTTTGTCACCATGCGCAATGAGACACTGGCGATGATCATTGATGGTCGCCATCACAAAGGCGACGTGTTTGCTACCGCGCGGATTGCTGGTATTCAGGCCGCAAAACGCACCTGGGATCTGATTCCGCTGTGCCATCCACTGATGCTCAGCAAAGTTGAAGTCAATTTACAGGCCGAGCCGGAGCACAATCGGGTACGAATTGAATCCCTGTGCCGCCTGACCGGAAAAACCGGTGTCGAAATGGAAGCGTTAACGGCGGCCTCCGTGGCGGCGCTGACCATTTACGATATGTGCAAAGCAGTGCAAAAAGATATGGTGATTGGTCCGGTTCGTTTGTTGGCAAAAAGTGGCGGCAAATCGGGTGACTTTAAGGTGGAAGCGGATGATTAACGTTCTTTTTTTCGCCCAGGTTCGTGAACTGGTGGGAACAGATGCAACAGAAGTAGCAGCAGATTTCCCGACCGTTGAAGTATTGCGCCAGCACCTGGCGGCGCAGAGCGATCGCTGGGCGCTGGCGCTGGAAGATGGCAAATTACTGGCTGCCGTTAACCAGACACTGGTGAGTTTTGATCATCCGCTGACTGACGGCGACGAAGTGGCGTTCTTCCCACCGGTAACCGGAGGTTAAGATGGCAGAAACCAAAATTGTTGTCGGACCGCAGCCGTTCAGCGTAGGGGAAGAGTACCCGTGGCTGGCGGAGCGTGATGAAGACGGTGCGGTAGTGACATTTACTGGCAAGGTGCGCAACCATAACCTGGGCGACAGCGTCAAAGCATTAACCCTTGAACACTATCCGGGAATGACAGAAAAAGCACTGGCAGAAATCGTTGATGAAGCGCGTAGCCGCTGGCCGCTGGGGCGCGTCACGGTGATTCACCGCATCGGTGAATTATGGCCGGGCGATGAAATCGTTTTTGTCGGCGTTACCAGTGCGCATCGCAGCAGTGCGTTTGAGGCCGGGCAGTTTATTATGGATTATCTCAAAACCCGCGCACCGTTCTGGAAGCGTGAAGCCACGCCGGAAGGCGATCGCTGGGTCGAAGCCCGGGAGAGCGATCAGCAGGCGGCGAAACGCTGGTAGTTTTTTGTTAGCCGGATAAAGCAAAGCTGCATCCGGCAATAACACAACATCAGATATACGTTTACTCCACGTCGATGCACACCCTCATGATTTGCAGTATCCTTAAGATATTCCTTGTATCTTCAGGAGAAAGCCATGGACAGATTCCCACGTTATGATTCAATCGTTCAACCCCGGGCCGGCCTGCAAACCTATATGGCGCAGGTCTATGGCTGGATGACCGTCGGTCTGCTACTTACCGCATTTGTTGCCTGGTATGCAGCCAATTCGGCTGCTCTGATGGAGCTACTGTTCACCAACCGTGTCTTTTTAATTGCTCTGATAATTGCACAATTAGCGCTGGTTATTGTGCTATCAGCGATGATTCAAAAGCTCAGTGCTGGTGTAACGACCATGCTCTTTATGCTTTATTCGGCGCTGACCGGCTTGACGCTTTCCAGTATTTTTATTGTTTATACCGCTGCGTCTATTGCCAGCACCTTTGTCGTTACTGCCGGGATGTTTGGTGTAATGAGCCTGTACGGCTACACCACGAAGCGCGATTTAAGCGGTTTTGGCAACATGCTGTTTATGGCGTTAATCGGTATTGTGCTGGCATCGTTGGTGAATTTCTGGCTGAAAAGTGAAGCGCTGATGTGGGCGGTGACGTATATCGGGGTGATTGTCTTTGTGGGCCTGACCGCCTATGACACTCAGAAACTGAAAAACATGGGTGAGCAGATTGATACCCGCGATACCTCGAATCTGCGTAAATACTCCATTCTTGGCGCATTAACCCTGTATCTGGACTTCATCAACCTGTTCCTGATGTTGTTGCGGATTTTTGGCAACCGCCGTTAATTCTTTTTATAACGTTCCAAGTCCCGGCCTGGTGTCGGGATTTTTTTCGGAATTTATAAAGGTAATTTCACTCATTTTCATGAGAACTGAATCGCTGCAAATGCCAGACTATCTCCACTGCATAATTTCAGGGACAGATAACGCATTTGAACAGACGATTCGCTGCTACTCACGTGCAGCAAAAAAGCACCTTGCCCGGCGATATGCTGCCTCTTATTTGGTGGTTAACAGCTGCTGGCGTATGGGCTACGGCAGGCGTCTGCTGGATGTATCAGCACATGAATTGGGAGGCTTCACAAGAGACTCCAGGGATGTTTGTTTTCGCTTTGGCTACACTGGTAATAGGTGGTGTCTGGTTAAATAATGTTCTAAAACAACTCAAGGCATTAGCCGTATGTCTGGTTTATCTGCTAATGATCTTGCTTACTGGCTTTCTCTTCGCCAGCCTTTTTACCTTTTCGAGCATAGCGACAGTAATGGGAATTACAGGCGGGATGTTTGCCACAATGGCGCTGATTTGCTGTTGTATTAATAGGGCTATCCCGCCAGCCAGACAGTTATGTTTATATATCTTCTGTGGTTTGAGTATTGCTTTTGTTGTTAACCTGATTCTTACCAGCAGTTTTTCCGTGTGGTTAGCGAGTATTTTGACTGTCGTTATCTGGGGCGTTACGGCTGCCTGTGAAGCAACAACACTGGAAGGTTTGATTCGTGTTGCCGATTGTTCTGATATTTCAGGTTTTTTTCGCTGTATCGCACTTGGGTCAATAACAATATATTTCAGTATTCTGGTTGCCTGTTTTAGAATTATCATAATAATTGTCGATTTTATTAATGGTCTGGTGTGGTAGGGAAATATTTTTAGTGAATATGGGTGATTTACTTAATAATATAAAAAGAAATGAACCCGCAGTTGAAATGTAATATAAAGGATGAGTTCTTGTGTGAGGTGGAATATTAAGTTTAATATAATGAGGGATCTCTTATGAAATTAATCTGTACCATTGATAATAAATACGTAGATAAATTTATGGGAATTCTACTTTCAGGCATTTTACAGTCTCTGAAAGAGGGAGCAATAACTATAGATGAATCTGAATTGCTTGTTTTCAGGCCTTTTATTTCCAGCCTTATGCAGAGGAATGGTTGTGATGGTAAATTAGTGCATATAATTGATTTGGGGTGTGAGCTTGAAGATATTGAATCACTGGTTCCTGAGACATTTGAAGCAGTTATACAGAGCTTAATGACTAAAACAAGTGATTATATACATGCCAAAAAAGATGATTACCCTATGAGTGATAATGTGGAAAACATAGTTTCCTTTACATTCAGAAAATAAAAGGTTTATGAGATGTTAAAAGATAAAACCATTGCAGCAGATGTTAGTGCTTTAATGCTTGAGATTGGTTCAAAATTAGATGCTTCTGTTTCACTTGTTCAGCAAACATGCGATGAATCTGAGTTTAATAATTATCGTTCCGCTGTGGGTGAAATTATGGGGCGAATGCTAGTCGATATCATGAATCCCATCTATAAACAGCACCCCGAACTAAAACCCAGAGAACTTACCTGAAAATCACCGCACTGCTTCATTCTGCCCCTATAACTGTCAGGTCTTTCCAGTACCAGATTACAGCTTAATGTCGCAGTGTAATAAATTTTCCCTCCAGTACTTTTTGCAGGCAGGCGATACGGCGCCTGACTATGTGCATTGCGTTACGAAATTCCGGTAACACGATGCGTCGACTAAACGGCGTAAAACTCTTGTAAATATGGAAGGTGAACACTTTTGAACGAAAAGTGTTGTCTTCACCCAGACACAGCTCTTCTGCCTTTGCCTCTTACTTTATTGAAATAATGTAATCGGTGTCACAAAAAGGTGCGGTCTTACGGAATTTTCCGTAAAGTTCGGTACTCTGAATTAGTAGAGATAAATTCTTCAGGAGAGAAGCCATGAAGTGGCAACAACGTGTTCGTGTCGCAACTGGCCTGAGTTGCTGGCAGATTATGTTGCATTTACTGGTAGTGGCGCTGCTGGTGGTGGGCTGGATGAGTAAGACTCTGGTTCACGTCGGCGTGGGATTATGTGCGTTGTATTGCATCACGGTGGTGATGATGCTGGTGTTCCAGCGCCACCCCGAGCAACGCTGGCGCGAGGTGGCTGATGTGCTGGAAGAGCTGACCACTACCTGGTATTTTGGCGCGGCGCTGATTGTGCTGTGGCTGTTGTCCCGCGTGTTGGAAAACAACTACTTGCTGGCGATTGCAGGGCTGGCGATCCTTGCTGGCCCGGCGGTAGTGTCGTTACTGGCGAAAGATAAGAAGTTACATCACCTTGCGTCTAAACATCGCGTACGCCGCTGACCCTGTCGTGGCCGTTATCACCAGTAGCGGCCACAAACTATTCCACACAATATCCAGACTCGCATCCTTCAAATAGATCTGCTTGGTAATGTCCGTAAAGTGGCGAATAGGGTTAATCCATGTCAGGTTTTGCAGCCACACCGGCATGTTCTCCACCGGCGAAACGTAACCGGAAAGGAGAATGGCGGGCATCATAAAGACGAACACGCCGATAAATGCCTGCTGTTGCGTTGAACACAGTGACGAAATCAACAGACCGAATCCCACCAGCGATAAACCGTAAATCACCATCGTAAAGTAGAACAGCGCCAGCGATCCGGCGAAGGGAATCTGATACGCCCAGATCCCAATCGCCAGCACAATAGTGGCCTGGAAGGTGGCGACAATTAACGCCGGGACGGCTTTGCCGATGAATATCTGCCAGGTGGTGAGGGGCGAAACCAGCAATTGATCGAGCGTACCTTGTTCACGTTCGCGGGCGACGGAAAGCGAGGTGACGATCATCACGCCGATAGTGGTGATCATGGCGATCAGCGACGGCACCACGAACCATTTGTAATCGAGATTCGGGTTATACCAGTTGCGTACCACCAGTTCGCTGTTGTTGGGCTTTGGTTTTCCTTCCAGCAGCTCCTGCTGATAATTTTTGACGATCTGTTGCAGGTAATTAGCGGCGATTTGCGCACTGTTGGAGTTACGCCCGTCGAGGATCAACTGCAACGGCGCGGTCTGAAAGGTATCCAGTTTGCGCGAGAAGTCAGCCGGAAAACGCACCAGCAATAACGCCTTTTGTGTGTCGATGGTCGGACGGATCTCCTGCGGGCTTTTCAGCAGCAACACATGGGTAAAGGCACTGGCGCGGGCAAAGCGCTGGGTCAGTTCTACTGAATGTGCGCCGTTATCTTCGTCGTAAATGGCGATGGTGGCGTTGGTCACTTCCAGCGTGGCGGCGAACGGGAACAGGATCACCTGAATCAACACAGGTAAAATCAGAATTGCCCGCGTCTGTGGTTCGCGCAGCAGCGACTGCAACTCTTTGCGGATTAATGTCCATAAGCGATGAAACATGCTCTTCTCCCTAATCCAGCCGACGTTTGGTTTTCAGCCATGTCAGGCCGATAAACATCACCGCCGAAGCGATCAAAAACAGCACATTCACTATCAGCACCACTGGAATATTCCCGGCGAGAAACAAACTTTGCAGGGTGCTGACGAAATAACGTGCGGGAATAATGTACGTCACCGCGCGGATCACCGCCGGCATACTGTCTATCTGAAAAATAAAGCCGGAAAGCATAATCGACGGCAGGAAAGCGGCGTTTAGTGCCACCTGAGCGGCGTTGAACTGGTTGCGGGTAATTGTGGAAATCAGTAGCCCCATCCCCAGGGTACTGAGTAAAAACAGGCTGGAGATAAAAAACAGAATCAGCAGCGACCCGCGATACGGCACGCCGAGAATAAATACCGACACCAGCATACACAGCAGCATCGCCAGCATCCCGAGAAAGTAATAGGGAATCAGCTTACACAGCAGCAATTCCGTGCGGGTAATCTCCGTAGAGAGTAACGCCTCCATGGTGCCGCGTTCCCATTCTCGCGCCACCACCAGCGAGGTGAGAATGGCGCCGATGACCGTCATGATAATGGTCACCGCACCGGGGATAATAAAGTGCTGGCTAATCGCCGCCGGGTTAAACCAGTAGCGTGTCTGGACGTCAATAAGCGGTTCAAAAGTCTGCCCGTTGTCCTCCGCCCGCTGCATTTGCCAAATCTGCCAGATCCCTTCGACATAGCCCTGCACAAAGTTAGCGGTATTCGGCTCACTGCCGTCGGTGATCACCTGAATCGGTGCGGTGGCGTTGGCGCGCTCCATCTGCTCGGCGAAATCCACCGGAATAACCACCAGACCACGAATTTTTCCCGCCTGCATTTTGGCGATCAATTCCTGACGGTTATCGCTGATGGTGGCGTCGATATAGGGTGAGCCGGTCATGGTGTGGGTGAAATCCAGCGCCGCTTCGCTACGCTGTTCCAGCAAAATCCCGACCCGCAGCTTGCTGGAGTCGAGGTTAATGCCGTAACCAAAAATAAACAGCAGCAACAGCGGGATCACCACCGCAATCAGCCAGCTACTCGGATCGCGAATGATCTGCCGCGTCTCTTTGACGCACAGCGCCCGCACGCGACGCCAGGAAAGGATCGGATTACTCATTGCCATGCTCCTTATCCCAGTCGTGGATCAACTGAATAAAGGCTTGTTCCATGGTGGGATCGGGTTGCTCATCGTTGGCCGACTGCGCTTTCAAATCATCCGGCGTACCGCTGGCGATTAATTTCCCACGGTACACCAGGCCGATGCGGTCGCAATATTCCGCTTCATCCATAAAGTGGGTGGTGACCATCACCGTGACGCCTTTCTCTACCATGCTGTTGATATGCAGCCAAAATTCGCGGCGGGTGAGGGGATCGACGCCGGACGTCGGTTCGTCGAGAAACAGAATATCCGGTTCATGCATCAGCGAACAGGCCAGCGCCAGCCGTTGTTTAAAACCTAATGGCAGTTCATCGGTGGCGTGGGAGGCGATACTTTTCAGGCCGAACGCCTCGCTCATTCGAGAGATTTTTTCATTCTGCGCCCGACCGCGTAAGCCATACACGCCAGAGAAAAAGCGTAAATTCTGTTCGACCGTCAGGTTGCTGTAGAGCGAAAACTTTTGCGCCATATAGCCGAGGTGCTGGCGCGCTTTACCGGAACTCTCTTTCAGATCCATTCCCAATACCAGCGCCTGACCAGAGGTCGGTACCAGCAAACCGCACATCATCTTAAAGGTGGTCGATTTCCCCGCGCCGTTTGGCCCGAGCAAACCAAAAATTTCCCCGCGTTTAACAGCAAAGTTGACGTGATCGGTGGCGGCAAAATCGCCAAATTTCTTGGTCAGCTCTTTCGCTTCGATTACCGTCTCGTCGGGTGTGCCTTCTACCGTATGTAATATTGCGCCCAGCGGCGATTCCGAAGTTCCGGCACCGCCGAGCAAATCAATAAACGCATCTTCAAAGCGCGGCGTAGTTTCGTTGATGTTGATTTCCGGCATCCCGTCGGCATGGCGAATATCGTCTGGTGTGGCCTCTTTTTTGAGGATCAGGCGTACCGATTTCCCCTGAATCATGCCGTCGCTGACCTGCGGCAGTTTCAATGCCCGTTGCAACAATTTGCGGTTGCCCTCGTGCGGGCTGGTCATCAGAAAACTGCGTCCGGCCATAGTTTGCGTCAGAGCCGTCGGTTCCCCCTGATACAACAATTCGCCTTCGTTCATCAGCAATACGTCACGGCACTGCTCGGCTTCGTCAAGATACGAGGTGCTCCAGAGGATTAACATCCCTTCGCCCGCCAGCTCATGCACCATCTGCCACAGTTCGCGCCGTGAGATAGGGTCAACGCCGACGCCGGGTTCATCGAGCAGCAACACTTTCGGTTCACCCACCAGCGTACAGGCCAGGCCGAGTTTTTGCTTCATCCCGCCGGAGAGCTTGCCCGCCAGACGCCCGGTAAACGGGCCAAGAGACGTAAACTCCAGCAGACGAGCAAAAGTTTGCTTCCGCGCTTCACCGGTGACGCTGCGCAAATCCGCATACAGATTGAGGTTCTCCATCACCGTGAGATCTTCATACAGGCCGAATTTCTGCGGCATATAGCCGAGCACGGCGTGCAGCGCAGCATCGTTTTTGATGGGATCAAAGCCAATCACCGTGGCACTGCCGCTGTCGGGTTTCAGTAATCCCGCCAGCATCCGCATCAGCGTGGTTTTGCCCGCACCGTCCGGCCCAACCAGCCCCGTCACATAACCGGCGTGAATGGTGCAGTCGAGCGGTGCGACGGCGGGCTTGTCCATGCCCGGAAAGCGTTTTTCCAGGCCGTTCAGCGTGATAACGGCATCATTCATGTCCTGCCTCGTCACCGAATTGCACCGTTACTGGCATTCCCTGGCGTAACGCATTATCGGCGTCAGTCACCACAATACGCAGACGATAAACGAGGTCGGTACGCAGATCCGGTGTTTCGACGGTTTTCGGGGTAAATTCAGCAGTCGGCGAAACGAAACCAATCTGCCCGTGATACGGCTTGTCCGGGCGACCATCGGTATAAAGCAACACTTTGCGCCCCGGCTGGGCCTGGTCAAGATTACGTTCATCAACATAGGCGCGTACCCACACCGGACGCGTCAGCGAGACGGTAAATACCGTGCCACCTTCATTAAGCACCGTGCCGGGCTCTACCGCGCGTGTTAACAGCGTGCCATCAGACGGTGCTATCAACGTTGAGTCCTGCAAATTCAGCTCCGCCTGCGCCAGTTGCGCCTGCGCTTGTTCGAGGCTGGCTTTCGCCTGGGCGATGTCCTGTTCGCGATTACCGGAGCGGTACTGGCGTAGTTTATCCTGTGCCGATTTCAGCGTCGCCAGAGCCTGGTCGCGCGAGGAGCGAGCATTTTCCAGGTCGTTTGCCGAAATGGTGCGACTTTTCCACAACCCTTGCTGGCGGTTGTAGAAGTTCTGCGCATAGTCATAAGCGGCCTGCGCTTGTTTCACTGCGGCGGCAGCCTGGGCAATTTCTTCATCGCGATATCCCGCGAGCATCAGGTCATACCGCGCCTGAGCTACCGAAACGCCCGCTTTTGCCTGCATCAGGGCGATTTCATACGGTTTGTGATCCAGTTCGCCCAGCACCTGGCCTGCTTTTATCGCATCGCCTTCGTCTACGGCCAGCGACTCAACGCGACCACCAACGCGGAAGCTAAGATTCACCGTACGAATATCCACGTTGCCATACAGCGTCAGACCGTTATCCTGGCGGCTCTGATACCACCAGTAGCCTCCGGCAACCACGGCGGCAAGCACCACTACCGCCAGTCCAATTACGACAGGTTTTTTCATCACTACAAACTCCTTTGCGATAATCCTTGCAAAATCAGATCGATATGACAGGTTATCGTCTGGTTGATCAGTTCGGTCTTTTCTTCATCGAACGCGGCCCAGCCGGTGCGTAACAGAATAGTTTCTTTGCCAAGACGAAACGCCAGAATCTCGCCAATCAGCGCATGAGTATGGAGGATCGTGCGCGTATCGTTGGCATCGCAACCTGTCCAGGCGGCGATCAGGCGTGTGAGGTGGCAGTGCAGTGGGCTAATCACCTGTTCATGCACGAGGTGGTAGGCTGCTGTGGGGGAGAGTTGCTCACGGGAAATAAACTTGCTGAGGTTGACGGTGTTATCCTGGGTGAGCAGTTGGATCATATTCCTGCAAGCGCGAAGGATCAGCTCACGGATAGCGGCGCGATCTGGTTCTGGCTGTGAGAATAAGCGTTCGGCTTCTTCTGCGTGTGGGCGGAACTGCTCGCCAATGAAATCGGCAATCCATTGGGCACAGGCCAGGTACAAATCTTCCTTCGAACCGAAATAGTAGGTGATGGCGGCGATATTCTGCCCGGCCAGGGCGGCGATATCACGGGTGGTGGCGTTCATTCCATACTCGCCAAACTGCGCTAGCGCCGCAGCAATAAGCTGTTTTTTCGCCTGCTCACCCTTGATTGTCATGGCAGGGTTATTCATCGCACAGCCCATTCTTAATCAAATGATTGATTAAGATTATGACCCCTTTTTACTGTTGTCCAGTATGGCCAGGAATTTTAGCAATACCAGTCTCAGGGATAATTTATGCGCCGCGTCACAAAAACTGCTACACTCCGCCCCCTCATGACATTGTGGTTTTTGTCATTTTCCTTTTCAGTATCTCCCTGAAAACTACACCGGTAACGGTCGGGGCGGTTCGGAGTAGTTATGTCTTTCGATTCTTTGGGTTTAAGCCCTGATATCCTGCGCGCTGTTGCCGAGCAGGGTTACCGTGAACCCACTCCTATCCAGCAGCAGGCGATCCCTGCGGTGCTGGAAGGCCGCGACCTGATGGCCAGTGCCCAGACCGGCACCGGCAAAACTGCGGGCTTTACGCTGCCGTTGTTGCAACACCTGATCACTCGCCAGCCGCACACCAAAGGACGTCGCCCGGTACGCGCGCTGATCCTCACCCCGACCCGTGAACTGGCGGCGCAGATTGGCGAAAACGTCCGTGATTACAGCAAATACCTGAACATTCGTTCGCTGGTGGTGTTTGGCGGCGTCAGCATTAATCCGCAGATGATGAAGCTGCGTGGCGGTGTTGATGTGCTGGTGGCAACGCCGGGACGTTTGCTGGACCTGGAACACCAGAACGCGGTGAAGCTGGATCAGGTTGAAATTCTCGTCCTCGATGAAGCTGACCGTATGCTCGACATGGGCTTTATTCACGACATCCGTCGTGTGTTGACTAAATTGCCAGCGAAGCGCCAGAACCTACTGTTCTCCGCCACTTTCTCTGACGACATTAAAAACCTGGCGGAGAAGCTGCTGCATAATCCGCTGGAAATCGAAGTGGCACGCCGCAATACCGCGTCTGATCAGGTGACCCAGCACGTTCACTTTGTCGATAAGAAACGCAAACGCGAATTGTTGTCGTACATGATTGGTAAAGGTAACTGGCAGCAGGTGCTGGTGTTTACCCGTACCAAACATGGCGCTAACCATCTGGCTGAACAGCTTAATAAAGATGGCATCCGTAGTGCGGCGATCCACGGTAATAAATCGCAAGGCGCGCGTACCCGTGCGCTGGCCGATTTTAAATCGGGCGATATTCGCGTACTGGTGGCAACTGACATTGCTGCGCGTGGCCTGGATATCGAAGAGTTGCCGCACGTCGTCAACTATGAACTGCCAAACGTACCGGAAGATTATGTCCACCGTATTGGGCGTACCGGTCGTGCAGCAGCCACTGGCGAAGCGTTATCGCTGGTGTGCGTTGATGAACACAAACTGCTGCGTGATATCGAAAAATTGCTGAAAAAAGAGATCCCGCGCATTGCGATTCCGGGCTATGAGCCGGACCCGTCAATCAAAGCTGAACCGATCCAGAATGGTCGCCAGCAACGTGGCGGTGGTCGTGGGCAAGGCGGTGGTCGCAGTCAACAGCAACCGCGCCGTGCAGAAGGTAGCGCGAAGCCCGCAGAAAAACCGTCTCGCCGCCTCGGCGATGCCAAACCGACAGGCGAACAACAACGTCGTCGCCGTCCGCGTAAACCTGCCGCTGCGCAGTAATCTTTTATGCCGGGCATAGCCCGGCATGAGACTGATGACAAACGTAAAACTGCCTGATGCGCTACGCTTATCAGGCCTACGTGAACTCTGCAATATATTGAATGTGCATGTTTTTGTCGGCCGGATAAGGCACTCGCGCCGCATCCGGCATTTCACAACAAGCACTTGTCAGCCATTTGCGAGCGCGGCAAAAAGATTTCTCTGTTTTATCGCCCACAAGCCACCCGATGCGTTACTTCTCCGCAGCCAATTGTCCGCGCAACGGCATTAAAAGGTACCCCAGGCGATTCTTGCCCTGACCATTACCGCCATCTCCCCAGTAAGCATTATTTTGCGTATGCTCAACCAGTTTTGCGGACGCGGTTGCCAGCAAGAGCGTACGCAGTTTTGCATGTTGTTCGAATTTAGCGCGAAGCGCTTTACGCATCATCCTGGTGGTTATTGCGAGCCGCTTTCCAGAAACAGAAAAACCATTACCCCTGAAAACCGAAAAATGCCACAATATTGGCTGTTTATACAGTATTTCAGGTTTTCTCATGGCATTAACCGCCGCGCTTAAAGCGCAAATTGCCGCCTGGTATAAGGCGCTTCAGGAACAGATCCCCGACTTTATTCCCCGTGCGCCGCAGCGGCAGATGATTGCGGACGTCGCCAAAACGCTGGCCGGAGAAGAAGGGCGGCATCTGGCGATTGAAGCCCCTACCGGCGTTGGGAAAACGCTCTCCTATTTGATCCCCGGCATCGCCATTGCCCGCGAAGAGCAAAAAACGCTGGTGGTAAGTACCGCCAACGTGGCATTGCAGGATCAGATCTACAGCAAAGATTTACCGCTGTTGAAAAAGATCATTCCCGATCTTAAATTCACTGCCGCTTTTGGGCGTGGGCGCTACGTTTGCCCGCGTAATCTGACAGCGCTCGCCAGCACTGAGCCCACGCAACAGGATCTGCTGGCGTTTCTTGACGACGAACTGACGCCGAACAATCAGGAAGAGCAAAAACGTTGTGCGAAGCTGAAGGGCGATCTCGACACTTATAAATGGGATGGCCTGCGCGATCATACTGATATCGCTATAGATGATGATCTCTGGCGTCGTTTGAGTACCGACAAAGCCAGCTGCCTCAACCGCAACTGTTATTACTATCGCGAATGCCCGTTTTTTGTCGCTCGTCGGGAAATTCAGGAAGCGGAAGTGGTGGTGGCAAACCATGCGCTGGTGATGGCGGCGATGGAAAGCGAAGCGGTATTGCCTGACCCGAAAAATTTACTGCTGGTGCTGGACGAAGGTCATCACCTGCCGGATGTGGCGCGGGATGCGCTGGAGATGAGCGCCGAAATCACCGCGCCCTGGTACCGGCTCCAACTGGACCTGTTCACCAAACTGGTCGCTACCTGCATGGAGCAGTTTCGCCCGAAGACCATCCCGCCGCTGGCGATCCCTGAACGTTTGAATGCGCATTGTGAAGAGTTGTATGAGCTTATCGCCTCGTTAAACAACATTCTCAATCTCTACATGCCTGCCGGGCAGGAGGCAGAGCACCGTTTTGCGATGGGCGAACTGTCTGATGAAGTGCTGGAGATCTGCCAGCGGCTGGCAAAACTCACCGAGATGCTGCGTGGTCTGGCGGAGTTATTTCTTAACGATTTAAGTGAGAAAACCGGCAGCCACGACATTGTGCGTCTGCATCGGTTAATTTTGCAGATGAACCGCGCGTTGGGGATGTTCGAGGCGCAAAGCAAACTCTGGCGGCTGGCTTCGCTGGCGCAATCTTCCGGTGCGCCAGTGAGCAAATGGGCGACGCGGGAAGAGCGCGAAGGGCAACTACATCTCTGGTTTCACTGCGTGGGAATACGTGTCAGCGATCAACTGGAAAGGTTGCTGTGGCGAAGTATTCCGCACATTATTGTCACTTCCGCAACCTTGCGTTCGCTGAACAGTTTTTCGCGTTTGCAGGAGATGAGCGGGCTGAAAGAGAAAGCGGGTGACCGCTTTGTGGCGCTGGATTCGCCTTTTAACCACTGCGAACAGGGCAAAATTGTTATTCCCCGGATGCGCTTTGAGCCTTCCATCGACAACGAAGAGCAGCACATTGCCGAAATGGCAGCGTTCTTCCGTGAGCAGGTGGAGAGCAAAAAACATCTCGGTATGTTGGTGCTGTTTGCCAGCGGGCGTGCGATGCAGCGCTTTCTCGACTATGTGACGGATTTACGCCTGATGTTGCTGGTGCAGGGCGATCAACCGCGTTACCGTTTAGTTGAACTACACCGCAAACGCGTTGCCAACGGTGAGCGCAGCGTGTTGGTGGGTTTACAGTCATTTGCCGAAGGGCTTGATTTGAAAGGCGATCTGCTCAGCCAGGTGCATATCCACAAAATCGCTTTTCCGCCTATCGACAGCCCGGTGGTGATCACCGAAGGGGAATGGTTAAAAAGCCTCAACCGCTATCCGTTTGAGGTGCAAAGCCTGCCGAGCGCCTCGTTTACCCTGATTCAGCAGGTTGGGCGATTGATTCGAAGCCACGGTTGCTGGGGCGAAGTGGTGATTTACGACAAACGCTTGCTGACCAAAAATTATGGCAAGCGACTACTGGATGCATTACCGGTATTTCCGATTGAGCAACCGGAAGTCCCTGAAGGTATAGTTAAAAAGAAAGAAAAAACGAAATCTCCACGCCGTCGGCGGCGTTAATGATGTGAGTCAGGTAAGGAGTCGTAAATGGACTATCGCAAAATCATTAAAGAGATCGGGCGCGGGAAAAACCACGCGCGCGATTTAGACCGGGACACCGCGCGCGGTCTGTATGCCCATATGCTCAACGGTGAAGTCCCCGATCTTGAGTTGGGCGGCGTATTGATTGCGCTGCGTATCAAAGGGGAAGGGGAGGCAGAAATGCTCGGCTTCTATGAAGCCATGCAAAATCACACCGTCAAGCTGACGCCGCCGGTCGGCAAGCCGATGCCCATCGTCATTCCAAGCTATAACGGCGCGCGTAAACAGGCCAACCTGACGCCGTTGCTGGCGATTCTGCTGCATAAACTTGGTTTTCCTGTGGTGGTTCACGGTGTCAGCGAAGATCCAACTCGTGTGCTGACCGAAACCATTTTCGAACTGATGGGTATTACGCCAACGTTGCACGGCGGGCAGGCGCAGGCGAAGCTCGACGAACATCAACCTGTCTTTATGCCTGTTGGCGCGTTTTGCCCGCCGCTGGAAAAACAACTGGCGATGCGCTGGCGGATGGGCGTGCGTAACAGTGCACATACCCTGGCGAAACTGGCGACGCCGTTTGCTGAAGGTGAGGCGCTGCGTCTTTCCAGCGTCTCACATCCTGAGTACATCGGACGGGTGGCTAAATTCTTCAATGATATTGGCGGGCGGGCGCTGTTAATGCATGGCACCGAAGGCGAAGTCTATGCTAATCCGCAACGCTGCCCGCAAATAAATCTTATTGACCGCGAAGGGATGCGGGTGCTGTATGAAAAACAGGACACTGTTGGCAATGAGTTACTGCCACAAGCAAAAGACCCGGAAACCACGGCGCAGTGGATTGAGCGTTGCCTGGCTGGCAGCGAAGCGATTCCCGAATCGCTGAAAATCCAGATGGCTTGCTGTCTGGTGGCAACGGGAGAAGCGGCAACTATCAGCGACGGCCTGGCGCGCGTTAATCAGGCATTTTAATTTTTATCTCCGCCGGATGAGCAATGTCATCCGGCCGTTACCCCACCGCAATATGAAATTCCTGCATCTTTATTGACCTTCCTGCGCCCGGCGTGCAGCATAAAAAAACAACAAACACATAACATAAACAGGAGTTAACCATGGAAAGTGGTCATCGCTTTCATGTGCAGACGCTGCACAGTTTTATTCAGGCTGTATTTCGTCAGATGGGGAGCGAGGAACAAGAAGCGAAATTAGTCGCCGATCATTTAATCGCGGCAAATCTGGCAGGGCATGATTCACATGGTATTGGCATGATCCCAAGCTATGTGCGCTCCTGGAGTCAGGGACATCTACAAATTAACCATCATGCCAGAATAGTCAAAGAGGCGGGGGCGGCGGTCACGCTCGATGGCGATCGCGCATTGGGTCAGGTCGCGGCGCACGAAGCGATGGCACTGGGGATTGAGAAGGCACGTCAGCACGGTATTGCCGCCGTGGCGCTACATAACTCGCATCATATTGGGCGCATTGGATACTGGGCGGAACAATGCGCGGCGGCGGGGTTTGTCTCTATCCACTTTGTTAGCGTGGTCGGTATTCCAATGGTCGCGCCGTTCCACGGTCGCGACAGTCGCTTTGGCACCAATCCGTTCTGTGTGATTTTCCCACGTAAAGATGATTTCCCGCTGTTGCTCGATTACGCCACCAGCGCCATCGCATTTGGTAAAACTCGCGTTGCCTGGCATAAAGGCGTCCCCGTGCCGCCAGGCTGCCTGATTGATGTTAACGGCGTGCCGACGACGAATCCGGCGGTAATGCAGGAGTCGCCGTTAGGTTCGCTGTTGACCTTTGCCGAACATAAAGGCTATGCCCTCGCGGCGATGTGTGAAATTCTTGGCGGGGCGCTTTCTGGCGGTAAAACGACGCATCAGGAAACGTTACAAACCAGTCCCGATGCCATTCTTAACTGCATGACCACTATCATCATCAACCCGGAACTGTTCGGCGCGCCGGATTGTAGCGCGCAGACCGAAGCTTTTGCTGAGTGGGTGAAAGCCTCGCCGCATGATGAAGATAAGCCGGTTTTGCTACCGGGCGAGTGGGAAGTGAACACGCGTCGCGAACGGCAGGAGCAGGGGATTCCATTGGATGCGGGAAGCTGGCAGGCCATTTGTGATGCGGCGCGGCAGATTGGTATGCCGGAAGAGACGTTGCAGGCTTTCTGTCAGCAGTTAGCCAGCTAAAAAAAAGCCCGTCCAGTGACGGACGGGCAAACAAGGGTAACATAGGATCAATGAGGGTTAGAGCATATGCGTCTGTCGGCAAACAGACAGGGAAATACTTTTGCTGGACGTAGCGTAAATGCCATATCCGACCAACGGTTGAGTTTTGTAGGCCTGATAAGACGCGACAGCGTCGCATCAGGCATCTGATGCCGGATGCGGCGTAAACGCCTTATCCAGCCTACGAATTACTGATCCGACCTACGAATTACTTATAGATAACCGCAGTTCCGCTTAATTTATTGTTGTTGGTCGCGGAGGTAATGCTGTATCCACTGGCGCCAGCAGCCGCAGCTTTTTCAGCCAGTTTTGCTTCCAGAGCATCAAGGGTGGATGCGCCATCGGCAGAAACCACGCCGATTTTATTCATGTTTTGTGCCTGGGAAGCCGTTACCGGTTCTGCCGCGAACACACCAAATGACAGAGTTGAAAGAGCCATAGCAGCAACAACAGTATTGATAGTTTTCATGATTAATCTCTCGCAGGTGATTTTTGTTTAAGTGACGTTGTTTCGTCGATGTGATGAGTATCACGTTTTTTTGTGTGAGAGAAAATCGAAGAGAATTGACCACCTTGTTCAAATAAATTGATTAATATCTAACATGCTGATATTTAATTTATTTATCACATTTATGAATCATTTCCATATCGGGTGGCATTCACGGCGGCGTAAAAGGCACGGAATGCCACTCAAAATTCAAATCATACTCGCTATACATCATACCAGTTGTAGTTAACGTAACTGGCTGTCTTTTGAACCTCTGCGATTATATCCCGTATAAACAGGTTTTTGTAAATCTTTCTCCTGTTGGCAGTGAATACATAAGCGCACGCCAGGAATGGCTTCCCGACGGGCTTGCGGGATGGGGGCACCGCACTCTTCACATTCATACAGGCTCTCGCCACGAGGGATTTCACCCCGGGCGCGGGCAATCGCATCTTCAATTGTACTGTTGATCTGTTCGTTGACGGCGTCATCGTTAGCCCAACCGGATGCCATATCGTCCTCCCATATCAATGCTTGTACACTTAAGTGTAGTTAATATAGGGACGAACTCAGGCAGTTCAACTGTCAGATTCTCTGATTATTATAAAGGGAAGCGTTATCAGCACTGTTTTGCCCTGCGCTAGTGAGTGCCTGTGCCACTGGCGCAAAGATCGGCAAAAGTGTGAGTGAACGAAAACTGCATCCATAGGCGAATGCAGTTACGTTGGCGTGGTTATTTGTAGATAGTTGCGGTACCGAACATCTGGTCTTTCCCGCCTGCTGAGTTAATGACATAGCCCTTCGCGCCTTGTTCTTGCGCTTTTTCTGCCAGTTTATTCTCCAGATCGCTTAAGTTTGATGCGCCGGTAGCCGAAACAGTTCCGGCGGGGCGTAGTTGTCCGGTGTCCTGGCTACTCAGGGGCTGCGCGGCAAAAGCCGTGAAGGTGATTCCGCTCAGGACGGTGGCAATCAGTAATGCGAGGCATTTTTTCATGATGACATCCTCATAAATACAACGGGTAGTGCCTGATAAGTGTAGGTCGCCTGCGCGATGAAAATGACGCAAAAAATTGACAGAGATGTGCTTGTTTTTTGAACGATAAATTTTTACAAAACAAGACAAATCAACGACATATAGCATACTGATTTTTATAGGTAATTGATGAAAAAGTAGGGGGTATTGCGTTTTTGCGCATGATTAGCGCAACCAGATATTTACCCTGCTACGTTATGCGAGTATCTTACGCCGCTGCTTAAAGGAGAATGCTATGTCTGCCCAGAAACCGGGGTTACATCCGCGTAACCGTCATCACAGCCGCTACGATCTTGCCACGCTTTGCCAGGTGAACCCTGAACTGACGCAATACCTCACTCTGACGCCTGCTGGTGAGCAAAGCGTTGATTTTGCTAATCCACTAGCAGTTAAGGCGCTTAATAAAGCGTTGCTGGCACATTTTTACGCCGTGGCGAACTGGGATATTCCAGAGGGTTTCCTTTGCCCCCCAGTACCGGGCCGGGCGGATTATATTCATCATCTTGCCGATTTACTGGCAGAAGCATCAGGCGCTATTCCTGTTAATGCCAGCATTCTGGACATTGGCGTTGGCGCCAACTGTATTTATCCGCTGATTGGCGTGCATGAATATGGCTGGCGTTTTACGGGGAGTGAAACTCATAGTCAGGCGTTAAGCAACGCGCAGGCAATTATCAACGCCAACCCTGGGCTTAACCGCGCCATCCGCCTGCGTCGGCAAAAAGAGGCCAACGCTATTTTCAGCGGTGTTATCCATAAAAACGAGCAGTATGATGCGACCTTGTGTAATCCGCCGTTCCACGATTCTGCGGCGGCGGCACGGGCAGGCAGCGAACGTAAACGTCGAAACCTGGGACTGGGCAGAGACGACTCGCTGAACTTCGGCGGCCAGCAGCAGGAGCTGTGGTGTGAAGGTGGTGAAGTGGCTTTTATCAAAAAGATGATTGAGGAAAGTAAAGGCTTCGCGAAGCAGGTGATGTGGTTTACCTCGTTGGTTTCTCGTGGGGAAAATCTGCCGCCTTTATATCGTGCATTGACTGACATTGGTGCGGTGAAGGTCGTCAAAAAGGAGATGGCCCAGGGGCAAAAGCAAAGCCGCTTCATTGCCTGGACCTTTATGAACGATGAACAGCGCCGTCGTTTTGTGAATCGCCGGCGTTAAAGCATCCGCTTCCCCGGCGGTCGGTTCAGGCGCTGAATCCGCTATGGCTGTTACGCCGGGGAGAGGCATATCCAGCATGTTGCCTTTGTTTCATCAAGAGACGTGTTGTAAAAATTCCTGCAAACGCTGGCTTGGTGGGTTCTTAATCAACACCTGCGGGTCGCCATCTTCAGCAATACGACCCTTGTCGATAAAGATCAGACGCGAAGCGACTTTTTCGGCAAAACCGATTTCATGAGTCACTATCACCATTGTCATACCTTCTTCTGCCAGATCCTGCATGACCTTCAGTACTTCATGACGCAGTTCCGGGTCAAGGGCAGATGTTGGTTCATCGAACAACATCATTTTCGGTTTCACCGCCAGCGCACGGGCAATTGCCACACGTTGTTGCTGACCCCCGGAAAGCTCGGAAGGATAGTGATGTGCGCGTTCTGCCAGACCGACTTTCGCCAGTAGTTCACGCGCCAGTTTTTCTGCCGCGTCTTTGCTTGCACCGCGTACACGCAGTGGACCAAACATCACGTTTTCCAGCGCTGTCAGGTGCGGGAAGAGGTAAAACTGCTGAAATACCATGCCTGCTTCCTGACGAATCAGGCGCTCATCGACTTTCGGATCGTTGACTTTCAGACCGTCCACAATCAGATCGCCGGAAGTGATTTCTTCCAGTTTGTTAATGCAGCGCAGCAGAGTCGACTTACCGGAACCCGAGGGGCCGATAATGACCACGACTTCGCCCTGGGTAATGTTTAAATCAATATTGTGCAGCACCTGGGTAGGGCCAAAATGCTTGGAGACGTTTTTAAATTCAATCACAGGATTTTCATCCTTCTTTCCAGACGACGCAGAATAAAGCTCAGCACCAGAGTAATAATCAGATAGAACACCGCAACGGCGCTCCAGATCTCAAGAGCGCGGAAGTTACCGGCAATAATTTCTTGTCCTTGCCGGGTCAGTTCCGCCACGCCGATAACAATAAACAGCGAGGTGTCCTTAATGCTGATGATCCATTGGTTACCCAGTGGCGGCAGCATACGGCGCAGTGCCAGCGGTAAAATGACGTAACGGATGGTTTCCCAGCGTGAAAGTCCAAGCGCCAGCCCCGCCTCACGAAAACCTTTGTGAATCGACAACACCGCGCCACGAGTGATTTCCGCAATGTACGCGCCGGAGTTGATCATGATGGTGACCACCGCCGCGGTAAACGGGTCGATGCGTAAATCATTAAACGCCATCGGTAGGGCGAAGTAGATAAACATCACCTGGACGACGATAGGTGTTCCGCGGATCACTTCAATGAAGACCAGCGCGATGTGATTGGCGATCCAACCACCGAAAGTGCGTGCAAAACCTGCCGCCAGGCCGATTACCAGACCGCCAGCCAGACCGAGGATCGAAATCCACAGGGTCATTTTGGCGCCTTCAATCAGAAGCGGAATGGCCGGCCAGATGGCACTCCAGTCAAACTGCATATGTTGTTCCTGTTACCGTGGTGTCAATAATCAAGGGATCGCATTGCCCGGTCAGCAAACGTACTGCCGGGCATGGCGAGCCAAATACAGCGTTGTTATTTCGGTTCAGTACCGAACCATTTTTTGTAAATTTCGTTGTAAGTTCCGTTCTCGCGCAGGGTTTTCAACGCGCCGTTGACTTTGTCACGTAGCGCGTCGCTACCTTTCGGGAACGCAATCCCGTACTGTTGCGCTTCCAGGGAGTCGCCTACCGCTTTAAACTGACCGTTACCAGCGGTTTTGATGAAGTAAAGAATGTTTGGCGTGTCGTGCAGTACGGCGTCTGCGCGGTTGGTGCCCAGCTCCATATAGGCATTATCGATGTTCGGGAACTGACGTAGATCTTTAGTTTTGATGTTCGCTTTTGCGTAATCAACAGAGCCAGTGCCGCTCTTCACCGCGACCACTTTACCGTCGAGATCTTTCACGCTTTTAACGTCGTTATTGTTGGCTTTCACCATCACTAACAGGCCGCTTTTGTAGTAGCCGTCAGAGAAGTCGATCGCTTTTTTGCGTTCGTCGGTAATAGTGATGCCAGCCAGCGCCAGATCGACGTTTTTGGTTTGCAGCGCCGGAATAATGCCGCTGAAATCCATGGGTTTCAGTTCGTAATCCAGCTTCAGTTCTTTCGCAATCGCCGCCCACAAATCCACATCAAAGCCGACGTATTTATCGCCCTGTTTAAATTCAAACGGAACGAAAGCGGTATCCGTCGCCACAACCAGTTTTTTATCCGCGGCATGAGAAGAAACCGCAAAAGCCAGGGTCAGTGCAGCCAGTGAAACTTTTAATACAGACTTCATAGCATTTCCTTTTTTTCTATCCACGGGACGATCCCCTGCGTGACATATCACAGATATGAAAAAATCGTGCCAGTTTTACAACTCTTTGATTTTTCTGGGAGCGATGGAAACTTATTGCACGATTTGTAGGGCAATACTCTTAGGTTGCACTATTTCGGGGCACCAAAGTGGTGCGCTAAAATTGTGCTATCAACACAGCGATTATTTAGCGTAAATCCTGATGAAAAAACAATCTTTATGTAACGATTTTGTGATGGTGTTGATACAAATGATTTACTTTGTCAGTCGGAAAGGGCTGATGGCTGCACTAAAAAGGTGCGTTGAGAGAGGCTACAAAAAAACGGCCTCCTGAACAGGAGGCCGCTTTTACTCATGCTTTGATTCTTTAGCAATGGATTTATTCGATATTGGCTTCAATAAACCACAGGAATTTATCCAGGTCGCGGGAAGCGGCGGTCAGGATGTCTGCGGTGTCGTCGTCTTTTGTCTCACCGATGGCTTTACGCACGTCGTTAGCGACAATCGCGTAACGGTCCGCCAGCTCTTTCAGGTGATCCTGAACGTTATGGATGTCCAGCGGGTAGCTTTTCAACGGGGTTTTGCTATTGATAACTTGAGTGGTGCCAAGAGCAACGCCGCCCAGCTGTACCGCACGTTCTGCCATGGTATCGAGATGATCAATCAGAGCTGTACGGAAGCCATCCAGCATTTCATGTACGGCAATAAAGTTAGCGCCGCGCATGTTCCAGTGCGCTTGTTTGGTGATTAAGGAAAGATCAATGAACTGGATAACCTGGCGATTCAGCAACTCAATTGTCGCTTTTTTCTCGCTGTCGGAGACATCGTTGCGGGTATAAAGCATATTGGTCGCTTTTGATTTGACTAATTTAGCGGTACTCATAATTTCATATCCTCTTGATGTTATGTCCCAGTAATTTACGAGACTAAGTATAGCACCAGCTATGTGTTCCGCTATTGCGGCTGTTCCTATCATACTAATAGCGCTAACAAGAGTGAAAAATAAAAAATGATATAAATTCAGTGTGTTATATATATAAATAAGAGCAATTCTTATTTATTTGCTTACCAGGAGTTTTCAGAATAAATATGCTTTTGTGTAGCCAGCAATATAAAGATGCAATGGATGAAGAGTAACGGAATATTTTGCATGGTTATGCATAACCATGCAAAATTGTAAAATTAATTAATATCTAATTCTTTTATTTTGCTCTCTTTGCGTACTGTCAGGGTGGAGCCCATTGACGCGGCAATGATAGCGCCGAGCGCCAACAGTTGTACCGGCGCTAATGTTTCGCCGAGGAAAATCATCCCGGAAATAGCGGCCATTGCCGGTTCCATACTCATCAGCGTACCAAAAGTTCGCGTCGGCAGGCGGGTCAGGGCAATCATCTCTAACGAGTAGGGCAGGGCGGTAGAGAGAATGGCGACCGCCAGACCCAGTGGAATAACCGACCAGTGCCAGAGTGCCTCTCCGGCTTGCACAGCGCCAATGGGCACGAAAATAAACGCTGCAATAAGTGAACCGATCGCCACCGTAGCAGGGCCGTGTTCAGCGCCTGCACGCTGCCCGCTTAATATATAAATAGCCCAGCAGGCACCCGCACCAAGCGCCAGTGCACAACCGGTTAAATCAACATGAGAAACATCCTGATTCAACGGCAGCAGAAACCACAGGCCAAGCACCGCCAGCACAACCCAAATGAAGTCTACCGGACGACGAGAAGAGAACAGCGCCACCGCCAGCGGCCCGGTGAACTCCAGCGCTACCGCAATTCCCAGAGGCACAGTCTGAATGGCGAGATAAAAGAGATAGTTCATCCCTCCCAGCGATACACCGTAAAACAACAGGGGTAAACGTTGTTCTTTGGCAAAACGCAGCCGCCACGGCTTAAAGAACGTAATCAGAATCATCGTGCCCAGAGCCAGACGCAGTGCGGTAACTCCTGGCGCGCCTACCAGTGGAAACAGTGATTTTGCTAATGAGGCCCCACCCTGAATAGACGCCATGGCAACGAGCAATATTAATATCGGTAACCAGACCGGCATTTTACGTAATGAACCAGGCATCCTTTCTCCCATAAGTTTGTATAGTCAGGTAAAGCGTGGAGTTTACTGGATATACCCGAGGCTGGTTGAGCATTTGTTGAAAAAATTTTTCCCTGTTTTGACCAAAATGCGCCAGAATTGATGGATTCATCAGTCTGGTGATTAGGAATAATCTGGATGAATGATAGTGAGCATGTGCATAATATTTATGCAACACACTGAAAAATTGTTTAAATTTAGATGGATAGCGCTATATGGAAACGTTCTGTTACACGAAATAGCCCGTTAGACATCACAAATCGCAAAGAGTTTCCCATTAATTTTTGATATATTTAAAGCTTAGGACTTATTTGAATCACATTTGAGGTGGTTATGAAAAAAATTGCATGTCTTTCAGCACTGGCCGCAGTTCTGGCTTTCACCGCAGGTACTTCTGTAGCTGCTACTTCTACCGTAACTGGCGGTTACGCTCAGAGCGACGCTCAGGGCAAAATGAACAAAATGGGCGGTTTCAACCTGAAATACCGCTATGAAGAAGACAACAGCCCGCTGGGTGTGATCGGTTCTTTCACTTACACCGAGAAAAGCCGTACTGCAAGCACTGGTGATTACAACAAAACTCAGTACTACGGCATCACTGCTGGTCCGGCTTACCGCATCAACGATTGGGCAAGCATCTACGGTGTAGTTGGTGTTGGCTATGGTAAATTCCAGACCACTGAATTCCCGGCTTACAAACACGACACCAGCGACTATGGTTTCTCCTATGGCGCAGGTCTGCAGTTCAACCCGATCGAAAACGTTGCTCTGGACTTCTCCTACGAGCAGAGCCGTATTCGTAGCGTTGATGTAGGCACCTGGATTGCTGGTGTTGGTTACCGCTTCTAATCATTTCGGTGATATAAAAAATCCGCCTCTCGGGGCGGATTTTTTTGTCTTAAGATTTGGGGTCGAAAAGGTCAGTTCCGAGATGGTTATAATCCACCTTTTGTAACTGGAAGTTGGTGATGTATATCGGCCCGGCATTCTTTTCGGAAATAAACGGATAGTTGATGTTAATTTCCTTCGCTTTGATCCCTGTCCACTGAGAGAAAAAACCTAAGAAATCATTGGCTGAACGGCGGGCTTTAATCACCTTGTGCGCTTTATCGTCGCTGGAAATGACCATAAAAGGAACCTGGAAATTTTGCTGGTATTTATCGTCATGGGCCAGATATTGCACTTCTTTTCCGCGTTCTTTAAAGGCCAGGCCGTGGTCGGAAAAATAGACCATAGAGAAACTGCTACCGCTGTTGCGCAATTGGTCGTACAACTTACGCAGTAAATCGTCCGTTTGCGTCATGGTGTAGAGATAACAAGACGTTTCTTTCGATTGCACAAAGGTTTCATATTTGCCTTGTGTCCGGTCGCAGGCCTGCGGATGCGAGCCCATCAGATGTAAAACTATCAGTTGCGGTTGCGAATGTTCTTCCGCCAACACTTGAGCGGTCATTTTCAGTAACGCTTCATCTCTGGTGTTCTTATCAGCTTCAAAATCACCATCTTTCAGGAATTGCACTTCATCCGCACGTTTGGCGATACTGGCAATAGCTGTATCGTATTCACCAATTTGTCCCTGATTAGAAAACCACCAGGTCTGAAAGCCTGCGCGGTTAGCCAGAGTCACAAAGTTGTCCTGAAACTGTGGTTTACCGTCGACCACGCGGTTAAGCGTTAAGCCGAGCGATTTTTGCGTTGAGCCACTGGCAGCAATGTAATCAGCAAAAATCAAACCGTTAACGCTGCTGGCAAATGGAGTATTGTTCCAGTGACCGCCAAAGGCGCCGAGGGCATCGCGACGCGCACTTTCGCCAATGACGACGACATAGGTTTGATATTTGGGTTTAACCGCAGTGACCGTCCAGGTATCTTTCATTCCGGCAAGTTTTGCCATCCGTTCTTGCTCTTCAATCACCTCGTTATTGTTGACGATGACATCCTTAGCAAAACGAAATACCGGATAACCCGTATCTTTGAGTTTAAATACGCCGCCCCAGGCCAGGTTCTGAAGCGGGGCGACAAAGAAAGTGGCCACGCTGAATACCAGACACAGGCTGTCGAATTTATTCCAGCATATTTTTTCGCGCTCTTTTTTTCGCCTGACGGCAATCACGCCGAGCGCAAAAATAAATAACCCGATTAGATAGCTATACCACGGAAAAATGGTCAGGATTTCGGTCGATTCTTCCATATTGGTGGAATGCAATGCCAGCAATGTATTGAAGTTAGGAGCACCATAAGCCTGACCAAAAGGAAAATAACAGGCCGCGACCAGCGAACTAATGCCCACCAGAACTTTTTGCACGCGAGGCAATGTCCGCCACAGCAAAAGCAAAATAGCCGTAAACGCGGCGGTGTAGAGCAAGCTGAAGGGATAACCTAAGCCGAGATTAATTAATAGCGACTGTAAAAAGTAGAACGCAGCCCACGGGCTAAATACCCGGCTACGGGTAACAAGTGATTCTTTGAGGGTTAAATTCATATGCCACTATCGTAACAAACGCCATGTGCTCACCCTGGCGTCAAGGGTCAATACCTGCAGAGTGCGTGAAGAGGGGAAGGGTCCGCATCCGCGAGCCGCAATATACGCAGGGCTGCAAGAAGATAGAGCGAGCGACTGCTCAGGTCAACTGCTGATGTGGAAATCTTTTGCGAAGAAGATAGCAAATCCGACAAAAAGCGGCGCTTTTCAATCAACATCATACTGTACCTGCAATACACAGGAGTGAAGCGGCGTACCGCGACGCCGCTATTTATCGGAAGGTTTATCCTGCTGTGGCTTGTTGTTGACCATATCGCACAACATAGAAAGCAGCATTAACCGTACTTTAAAGGGAGAGTGAGTAAACACGCGCATACACCTCTTGAATTCGTTCATAAAACCTCCTGACTTGCTAATCCCGCCGATCCATGAGGGATGATTGCATTACATACAGATATAGCACAGGCTATATTATATAGCCATTGCTAAAACGTTAAATTTTTGTGCCTTAGCAACTCTGGTTTACAATGTGCGCATGTAATGAGAACGCTATACATGCGTCACCATAATTAATGAGGAAGCATAATGAGTCGTCGCGCAGGTACGCCAACAGCAAAGAAAGTGACGCAGTTAGTGAACGTGGAAGAGCACGTTGAAGGGTTTCGTCAGGTCAGAGAGGCACATCGGCGCGAACTTATCGATGATTACGTTGAGCTAATTTCTGATTTGATAAGAGAAGTCGGGGAAGCTCGTCAGGTCGATATGGCCGCTCGCCTTGGGGTTTCGCAACCTACAGTGGCCAAAATGCTCAAGCGGTTAGCCACTATGGGATTTATCGAAATGATCCCCTGGCGCGGCGTGTTTTTAACGGCGGAAGGGGAGAAGCTGGCGCAGGAAAGCCGCGAGCGGCATCAGTTAGTCGAAAATTTCTTGTTGGTGTTGGGGGTTAGCCCGGAGATCGCTCGTCGCGATGCGGAAGGTATGGAGCACCATGTTAGTGAAGAGACGCTGGAGGCATTTCGTCTGTTTACCCAGAAACACGGTGCCAAATGAGTCTTCCCTTTTTACGCACCTTGCAAGGCGATCGTTTTTTTCAGTTATTAATTATCGTTGGTATTGGATTAAGTTTCTTTGTTCCCTTCGCGCCTCAATCCTGGGCTGGCGCTATTGACTGGCACACCATCATTACCTTAAGCGGTTTGATGCTGCTGACGAAAGGTGTCGAGTTAAGCGGTTATTTTGATGTGCTGGGGCGCAAAATGGTGCGCCGCTTTGCGACCGAACGTCGACTGGCGATGTTTATGGTACTGGCGGCGGTGCTACTGTCTACGTTTCTGACCAACGATGTCGCACTGTTTATCGTTGTCCCGCTGACCATCACGCTAAAAAAGCTGTGTGCGATCCCGGTTAACCGGTTGATTATTTTTGAGGCGTTAGCGGTGAACGCCGGATCGCTGCTGACGCCAATAGGTAATCCGCAAAATATTCTTATCTGGGGACGTTCTGGCCTTTCATTTGTTGGTTTTATTGCTCAAATGGCACCGCTGGCTGGGGCGATAATGCTGACGTTACTGGTGTTGTGCTGGTGTTGCTTTCCGGGCAAGCCTTTGCAATATCATACTGGTACGCAAATGCCGGAATGGCAACCGCGTCTGGTATGGAGTTGTCTGGGTCTGTATATCGTCTTTCTGGCGGCGCTGGAGTTGAAACAAGAACTGTGGGGACTGGCGATTGTGGCGGCGGGCTTTGCACTGTTGGCGCGTCGCGTGGTGCTTAGTGTGGACTGGACGCTGTTGCTGGTGTTTATGGCGATGTTTATCGACGTGCATTTACTGACGCAGCTTCCTGCTTTACAGGGCGTGCTGGGAAATGTGGGGCGTTTCTCCGAACCCGGATTATGGTTGACGGCGATTGGTTTATCGCAGGTGATCAGTAACGTGCCGAGTACCATATTGTTGCTGAACTATGTGCCGCCGTCGTTGCTGCTGGCATGGGAGGTCAACGTGGGGGGCTTTGGTTTATTACCCGGATCGCTGGCAAATTTGATTGCGTTACGGATGGCGAACGATCGCCGCATCTGGTGGCGTTTTCATCTTTATTCGATACCAATGCTGTTGTGGGCGGCGCTGGTGGGATACGTTTTATTCGTTATGCTCCCGGCGGGGTAAGGTCTGACAAATTAAAAAGCGGATTATTAGTCCACCTCTGATTGTTGGTAATACGCGCTTTGTTCATGCCGGATGCGGCGTTAACGCCTTATCCGGCCTACAAAAACTTGCGGATTCAATATATTGCAGGTTCTGCGTAGGCCTGATAAGCGTAGCGCATCAGGCAATTATGTATTGCTATCAGTAGTTTCAGGCGGACTATCAGTCCGCCTTTTGCATTTTAGTCAGAGAAGATTAATTCAGACGAACCGGCATCCCGGAACGGTTTTGAATAGCCTGATCCAGAACAACCTGGTCCACATCGGGCTGACTGGTCACTGCTTGCACACTCTTCGTCAGGGTAATTGGTACAATTTCCTGACCTTCAAACTGAGCTTCAGTGGTAGACAGCGGGTTATGGACTTCAATGTAACGGCTGCCGTCAGGCTCAGTGGTTGCTTTCACTGGCTCATCAATGAACTGTACGCGAGTACCAACAGGCACTTTCTCAAACAAGAATTTGATATCTTCGTTACGCAGACGGACACAACCATGGCTTACACGCAGACCGATACCGAAGTTGGCGTTGGTGCCGTGGATAGCGTACAGACGACCGATATACAGTGCGTACAGCCCCATCGGGTTATCCGGGCCTGCCGGAACGACAGCCGGGAGCGGTTCGCCTGCTGCACGGTATTCTGCATGCATTTTGGCGGTTGGCGTCCAGGTCGGGCCTGCTTTCTTACGCTCTACTTTGGTGGTCCAGTTAACAGGCGTGTCTTTGCCTAACTGACCAATCCCGATCGGCAGCACGATAACGGTGTTGGTGCCTTTCGGATAGTAGTACAGACGCATCTCTGCGCTGTTAATCACAATACCTTCATGAACAGTGTCTGGCAGGATCAACTGCTGTGGAATGTTCAGTACGGTGCCGCCTTTTGGCAGGAAGGTGTCCACGCCCGGATTAGCTTCCATCATGTTGGAAAGGCCCATCTGGTACTCGGCGGCAAAATACTCCAGCGGCTGAGTGTTACCTTCAGGGATGGTGATCACCTGATTCTGACCAACCAGGCGACTTCCGTCGGTTGGCAGAGGATAAGTTACCGCAGAGGCGGTACTGCAAAAGCCGACAACAGCGAAGGCCGCTGCGAATAACGTTTTCAATTTCATGTTCATGTTAAGCGAGATTTCGTGCCTGGCAGGCCATTAGGTTGAGAATATTAGAGTATTGGAAGCGCATTATATGTTCATTCCAGCTAACAGTGAAATCAGATGTGTACGAAATCACATTTTTTGCCTTTAACTTGAGTGTAGTCCTTACGCGGCGAACAGGATCTTAATTCAGATTTGTGGCATAATACGCGGTTTGTCATATCTCTTTTCAGGATACGCCTGTGTTAGTTTCCAGTAACGTCACCATGCAGTTCGGCAGTAAGCCGTTGTTTGAAAACATTTCCGTCAAATTTGGCGGCGGCAACCGTTACGGCCTGATTGGCGCCAACGGTAGTGGTAAATCCACCTTTATGAAGATCCTCGGCGGCGACCTTGAGCCGACGCTGGGCAACGTTTCTATCGATCCAAATGAGCGCATTGGTAAATTGCGTCAGGATCAATTTGCCTTTGAAGAGTACACCGTGCTGGATACGGTGATCATGGGGCATAAAGAGTTGTGGGAAGTGAAGCAGGAGCGCGACCGCATCTATGCTTTGCCGGAAATGAGCGAAGAAGATGGCTATAAAGTAGCCGATCTGGAAGTGAAATACGGCGAAATGGACGGTTACTCTGCGGAAGCTCGCGCCGGTGAATTGTTGCTTGGCGTGGGTATTCCAGTGGAGCAACACTACGGCCCGATGAGCGAAGTTGCGCCCGGCTGGAAGTTGCGTGTGCTGCTGGCGCAGGCGTTGTTTGCCGACCCGGACATTCTCCTGCTCGACGAACCGACCAACAACCTGGACATCGACACCATTCGCTGGCTGGAGCAGGTGTTGAACGAGCGTGATAGCACCATGATTATCATTTCGCACGATCGTCACTTCCTTAACATGGTTTGTACCCACATGGCGGACCTGGATTACGGCGAGCTGCGCGTTTACCCGGGCAACTACGATGAGTACATGACGGCGGCGACTCAGGCGCGTGAACGCCTGCTGGCCGATAACGCCAAGAAGAAAGCACAGATTGCCGAGCTGCAATCCTTCGTTAGCCGTTTTAGCGCCAATGCCTCGAAATCACGTCAGGCGACTTCGCGCGCGCGTCAGATTGATAAGATCAAACTGGAAGAAGTGAAAGTCTCCAGCCGTCAGAACCCGTTCATCCGCTTTGAGCAGGATAAGAAACTGTTCCGTAATGCACTTGAAATAGAAGGGTTGACCAAAGGGTTTGATAACGGTCCGCTGTTTAAAAATATCAACCTGCTGCTGGAAGTGGGGGAAAAACTGGCCGTACTGGGCACCAACGGCGTTGGTAAATCCACGCTGTTGAAAACGCTGGTGGGCGATCTGCAACCGGACAGCGGCACCGTAAAATGGTCTGAGAATGCGCGCATCGGTTACTATGCGCAGGACCACGAATATGAGTTTGATAATGACCTGACGGTATTCGAATGGATGAGTCAGTGGAAGCAGGAAGGCGATGATGAGCAGACTGTGCGTAGCATTCTCGGTCGTTTACTGTTCAGCCAGGACGATATCAAAAAGCCTGCTAAAGTGCTCTCCGGTGGCGAAAAAGGTCGTATGTTGTTTGGTAAGTTAATGATGCAGAAACCGAATATTCTGATCATGGACGAACCGACCAACCACCTGGATATGGAATCCATCGAGTCACTGAACATGGCGCTGGAACTGTATCAGGGCACGCTGATTTTCGTTTCTCATGACCGTGAGTTCGTTAGCTCGCTGGCGACGCGTATTCTGGAAATCACCCCGGAACGCGTGATCGACTTTAGCGGTAATTACGAAGATTACCTGCGTAGTAAAGGGATCGAGTAAGTTATTATCAGTAGCCCTGATATGCTCAGGGCTACTGAAACTGATGACAAATACAAAATTGCCTGATGCGCTACGTTTACCAGGCCTGGCAGTGTGTCGCAATGTATTGAATCTGCAAAATTTTGTAGGCCGGATAAGGCGGTCACGCCGCATCCGGCATAATGGCGTGCATTTTCTCAATAAACTGAATTGGCAATTATCAAAGAGTAAACGGCGGTTTATTTTCCAGCACTGCCTGAATCACATTCAGCGCGCCTTCATGATTATTATCATCGGTAGCGTAACGGGCGATTTTTTTTATATTTTCCGCGCCATTGTCCATGGCAAAAGAATAACGCGCCATTTTAAGCATCTCTGCGTCATTACCGCTGTCACCAATGGCTACCACATTTTGCGGCGACAGATCCCAGCGTTTTAATAAACGCGATATGCCGTTTGCTTTATGTAAGCCAGGAATAATCAAATCGATAAAGCCAAAACCGCTGGTGACGGGTTTCATAATGCCGTCGAGTGCCACGTGCAGTTTGTCGATCACTAACGGGATTTGTTCGTCCGGCAAATTGAGCGAAAACTTGAACAGCACGTCATCAATCTCCTGATAATCCTTTACAGGTTTCAGACGATGGTAGTGTTTTTCCATCAATGCAACGAATGATTCCGGTGCATTCTCGCTGACGTAAGCACTTTGCAAACCATAGGCGACAAAATTTAGTTGTTTATCTTTCAACAACTCACCAATGACAATTTGTGATTCATGTCGGGTGAGTTCACCGTGAAAAAGCTGCTTACCGTGTTCATAAACCAGTGCGCCGTTTTCCGCCACAAAAGAGATCTCATTCTTTAGTTCGGGAAAGAAGGAAATGAGTTGGTAATACTGGTTACCGCTGGCGACAACGAACTCAATATCGCGTTTTTTCAGTTCCTGATACTGCGCCATAAAACGTGTCCGATTGTACGTTTTGGCGTCGTTAAGAAAAGTACCGTCCATATCTGTGACGATAACTTTTACGCTCATAGGTGTGCTCCTGGCTCGAAAATGAAACCGTAACAGTGTAATAACAATGTGACGCAGAGCACAAATTATATTTCGAATGAAAGTGAGAGTAGAATTGACGATGTGAATGATTTAGCCCGGCGACAGCCGCCACCGGGCGGAAGGTTTACAGCATATGTTCGGTACGGGCGATGATGTCGTCCTGGGCTTCCGGTGACAAAGCAGTAAAGAAAGCGGAATAACCCGCTACGCGCACGACCAGATCGCGGTATTGATCAGGATGTTTTTTGGCATCCAGCAATGTTTCGCGGGAAACGATGTTGTACTGAATATGCCAACCTTTATGCACTTCAAAGAAGGTGCGTAGCAGGATCATCAGCTTCTGCTTGTCAGATTCATTCTCCAGCGTCGCCGGGTTCAGTTTCTGGTTGAGCAACACGCCGCCGAGAATTGATCCGGTAGGCAGTTTCCCCACCGAGCCAATGACCGCCGTTGGGCCGAGATGGTCAGTACCGGAGGCCGGGCTTGCGCCTTCTGCCAGCGGAGTATGCGCTTTACGTCCGTCCGGTGTTGCCATCGTCTGCGCGCCAAACGGCACGTTAGCGGAGATGGATGACGTACCCGCATAATAGTTGCCGCCGATCGGGCCACGACCGTAGCGCGGGTTATGGTACTGCTTCAGCTCGTCGATATAGGTCTGATAAGCGCGAGCCAGCAGCGTATCGACAGTATCATCGTCGTTGCCGTATTTCGGCGCGCCGTTAATCAAACGCTGACGCAGCTGCTCGTGAGTCAGGCCGTCGAAGTCATCCGCCAGTGCGGCAGCCAGCTGTTGCTGACCAATCGCGCCCTGTTCAAATACCAGTTTCTTCACTGCCGCCAGGCTGTTGCCGAGGTTGGCAATGCCAACCTGCAGGCCAGATACCCAGTCATACTTCGCGCCGCCTTGTTTGATACTTTTCGCTCGCTCAATGCAGTCATCCACCAGCGCCGAACAGAGAATATCGTGCACGTTCTCTTCCAGCATGGTGTCGACGACATACTCGATTTCGATCGATTTGCGGGTGTAGTAACGGATTTGTGTATCCCATGCGTCCATCACTTCATCGAAGTTGTTGAAATTACCCGCCGACAACGCTTTTTCTTGCGGCAGGAACACGTTGCCGCTGGTGGCGTCACGACCGCCTTCCAGCGCTGCCAGCATCACGCGGGCGAAGTTGATAAAGCTCATGCCGGTGCAGCGATAGCCCCATTTACCGCCGACTGCGGTTTCGATACAGCCAATTGCCGCGTAGTCGTAAGCGTCCTGCGGTTCAATACCGAGTTTAATAAATTCCGGGATGACGATTTCGTCGTTGTTGAACGCGGGCATCCCGAAACCGCAGCGGATCACCTGCACACAGGCATCGAGGAAATCGTTGCTCATTCCCGCGTGGTAGCGCACGCTGAGGTTAGGCTGAGTGGAACGCAGGCGGCCGCAGGATTCGAGGATCGCATAAGAAAGTGGATTCACCGCGTCCATCGGCTGACCATCAACCAGATTTTGCCCACCAATGGTAACGTTCTGGTACAGCGGACTACCGGCAGAGGCTTTTGAGTGTGAGCCGGAGCGGATTTTGTTCACTTCCAGCAATTTCAACCAGCAGCTATGCAGCATCTCGATGGCGTGTTCGCGATCTAGTGTCTGGTTCAGTTCAACGTCACGGCGATAGTATGGATAGAGATACTGGTCCATACGACCAAACGATACCGAGTGACCGTTAGATTCGATCTGCAAAATCAACTGGATGAAGTAACACAGTTGCAGCGCCTGCCAGAAAGTCTGCGGCGGCTGGTGGGCGATAAGATCGCAGTTTTCTGCTATCGTCAGCAGTTCATCGCGACGGCTTTCGCGGGTTTCGGTCGCGGTCATTTCACGCGCCAGGGCAGCGAAACGTTCAATGTGTTCACTGACTGCCACCAGCACGATATCAATCGCTTTCAGGAATTGCTCGCCGTGCAGATCTTCCAGCACCGTCAGATTGATACGCGAGCGACGCTCCGCTACTTTCTCGCGCAGACCATCAAGCCCTTTTTCCAGCAGCAGCGGGAAATTAACCGCCAGGTGTGCATCACCGGAGGTCATATTGCCTTCCGCTTTAATGATGCCGGTCGCCAGCAGACCTTTTTGCTCATCGGTAAACATGCCGTAACAGCGATCCTGTACGGTCTGACCGCGCCACCACGGGCACACGTCATGCAGAACGCGTTTGTTCTCTTCGCTCACCGCAAAACCCGCGCCGGGGCGATCCGCCAGATCATCAATCTCTTTTTCGATCCACGACACGGTATATTCCGGGAAGATCGGCGCGGCGCGAACTTCGCTGGCCTGGTTGCCAATGATCAACTCATCGTGCTTGATCCAGATGGTGCGATTCGCCAGGTGATGCGCCAGTGCCAGCGCGCGACGTACCGGGATCGGCTTATCGAGATGTTGTTGATACATCTCTGTATAGTGCTGCGCGCGCTCGGTACAAACCGGCGGTTTCACAATATGCACCAGCGCATTTTTGTGCGCTTTAATGCGATCGCTGAGCGTGTCCAGTTTCAGTGTGGTCATGGTTGTTATCCTCGTAAGGTCGCGGTTAACCCTTTCTGGCAGGCATACTGCTGGGCAAAGTCGAGCAGTTCTGGCGCATCAAGCGGTTTTTCCGGGGCGTCATAGGGCAGATTAAGTAAGTGATATTTGTTGATGCCCAGCGTGTGGTAGGGCAGGAAATGAATTTCGCTAACGTGCAGCTCGTCGGCGGCAAAATCGGTAATGGCTTTCACAGAGGTTTCGTCGGCATTAAAGCCCTGAATCAGTGGCACGCGGATAATGATTTTTTTGCCCGCTGCGGCGAGTTTTTTCAGGTTATCCAGCACCCTGGCGGCGTTACCGTCGGTCCACTGTTTAAACGGCGCGTCGGCAACGTGTTTTAAATCGGCAAGAAACAGATCGATATAGGACAGAGAAGGGGCGATATATTTCCACGGCACATGCAGACAGGTTTCTACCGCAGTATGAATGCCGGCCTCGTGGCTGGCTTGCAGTAGCGCCGTCGCCATTTCCGGCTGCATAAAGGGTTCTCCGCCAGAAAGTGTTAAGCCGCCGCCGCTGCGATCGTAAAACGGTTTATCGCGCAAAACGGTTGCCATGATCTCCTCAACGCTTTTCACTTCTCCGCAGACGGTTAACGCCTGTGTCGGGCAGCAGTCGGTTAACGCCGTCAGATGCTCCGGGGTTAACTTTTCCCGATGAATAAGCAAACCACTCAGCGCGCGCTCAATCACTTCCGGCGCGGCCTTAGCGCACAGCTCGCAGCCTTCCAGACACAGACGTGCGTCATACAGCAGATCCTGCGTCCGGGCGCGGCTTTCCGGGTTCTGACACCAGCGGCAGCCCAGCGAGCAACCTTTAAGAAAAACAACCGTGCGGATGCCGGGGCCGTCATGGATCGAGTAGCGCTGGATATTGAAAATCATAGATGCCTCTCTTTTTCGTTCAAATATTAAAATGCTTTCGAATGAAAGTTTGATTGATGTGCATCAACTGTTCAGAGAGTTTTCTCGTGATAGTCTTTTTTCAGACAAAAAGTACATTTTGAGGATGGCTATGGAACTGTATCTGGACACTTCTGACGTTGCTGCGGTGAAGGCGTTGGCACGAGTTTTCCCGCTGGCGGGCGTAACCACTAACCCGAGCATTATCGCCGCAGGTAAAAAACAGCTGGACGTTGTGCTGCCGGAACTTCATGAGGCAATGGGCGGGCAGGGGCGTCTGTTCGCACAGGTAATGGCGACAACCGCCGAAGGGATGGTGAATGACGCACGTAAACTGCGTTCTATTATTGCGGATATCGTGGTTAAAGTACCGGTGACCGCCGAGGGGCTGGCAGCGATTAAGATGCTGAAAGCCGAGGGTATTCCGACGCTGGGCACGACGGTGTATGGCGCAGCACAAGGGCTGCTGTCGGCGCTGGCGGGCGCGGAATATGTTGCGCCTTACGTTAATCGTATTGATGCTCAGGGCGGAAGTGGTATTCAAACCGTGACCGATTTGCATCAGTTACTAAAAATGCATGCGCCGCAGGCGAAAGTGTTAGCTGCGAGTTTCAAAACCCCGCGTCAGGCGCTGGACTGCTTACTGGCAGGATGTGAATCAATCACTTTGCCGCTGGATGTCGCGCAACAGATGATTAGCTATCCGGCGGTTGATGCCGCAGTAGTGAAGTTTGAGCAGGACTGGCAGGGGGCTTTTGGCAAAACGTCGATTTAACAGGGCGTTCTGCATCCTCATAAATTGATTATGACTTGGTGGGGGGCGCCGATGCCTGTCGCATCTTATCATACCGGGAAATCTGCGCCCGAAGCGTAGGCCGGATAAGGCGTTCACGCCGCATCTGGCGCCCGGAGCAAATGCCTGATGCGACGCTCGCCGCGTCTTATCAGGCCTGGGGCGGCAATTACTGCCCGCACACCTCGCACCCCGGATTACGCATCAGTTTCATTTCGCGGAACTGGCAGGTCATTGCATCGTACAGGACAATTTTGCCGCTGGCGGGTTTGCCATAGCCCGCCAGTAGTTTAATCGCTTCCATTGCCTGTAATGAACCAATCACCCCAATCAACGGTGCCATCACACCCGCTTCCACGCAGGTTAGTGAATTTTCACCGAACAAACGACTAAGGCAGCGATAGCAAGGCTCACCATCCTGCCAGGTAAAGACGGTTACCTGCCCTTCCATACGAATTGCCGCGCCGGAAACCAGCGGCACCTTCGCGACAAAACACCCGGCGTTCAGTTGATTACGTACTGCAACGTTATCTGTACAGTCGAGCACCAGATCGTGTTTAGCAATCAACGCAGCAAGTTCAGCGTCATCAAGCAACGCATTCACTGGCGTAATAATGATGTGGGGATTGATTCGCGCCAGCGCGTCACGTGCGGATTCAACCTTAGGTTGCCCGATCGTGGCGTCGCTGTGCAGCGTCTGGCGTTGCAGATTCGAGAGCGAAACCGTGTCGAAGTCGAGCAGCGTCAGGTTGCCGACACCGGCGCTTGCCAGATATTGCGATGCCGCGCAGCCGAGACCACCCAGCCCGACCACCAACACGCGAGAATCTTTCAGCGCTTCCTGACCGTCAAAATCAAAACCACGCAGGATAATTTGTCGGTTGTAGCGCAGCATTTCCTGATCGCTGAGTTCTGCCATTACACGCCTCCGAACAACGCGTTAAACGGTTCGACTTCTACCCATTCGCCTGCTTCAACATTGCCGCGATCGCGTTCCAGCACGATAAAGCAGTTGCCGAGGCTAAAGGAGCTAAAAATATGTGACCCCTGATGCCCGGTGGTGGTGACTTCCAGTTCACCGTTCGCATTGCGTTGCAGTACGCCGCGCTGAAAATCAAGACGACCAGGTGATTTCTTCAGATGAGAAGCCGTGCGCACACGCTGGCGCGGCGGCAAGCCACTGGCGGTATTGCCGCTTAATTTCGCCAGCAACGGTTGCACCAGTTGATAGAACGTCAGTGTCGCTGAAACAGGGTTACCTGGCAGACCGCAGAACCAGCTATTGCTGAGCTTACCGAAAGCGAACGGTTTACCTGGTTTAATCGCCAGTTTCCAGAAGGTAATTTCCCCCAACTCTTCAAGAATCGTTTTGGTGTAGTCCGCCTCGCCCACAGAAACGCCGCCGGAACTGATCACCACATCCGCCTGGTTGTCGGCTTCAATAAATGCGGCGCGCAGGGCATGGGGATCATCGCGGATAATCCCTAAGTTGATGACCTCGCAACCCAATTGCTCAAGCATCAGATGCACCGCTAAACGGTTGGTATCGTAGATTTGGCCGTCACCCAGCGGCTGACCTGGCAACTGTAACTCATCACCGGTGGAAAATAGCGCTACGCGAACTTTGCGAATGACCGGAATTTCGGCAATCCCCAGTGAAGCGATTACTGGTAGTTCGGCGGTGGTCAGACGAGTACCTGCCGGGAAGACAACCGCTCCTGCAGAAATATCTTCACCACGGCGACGAATATTTTGCCCGTGGCAAACATCGGCGGTAAAACGAATTCCCTCTTCAGTTTGTTCAGTCTGTTCCTGCATCACCACGGCTTCACAGCCTTCCGGCACTGGTGCTCCGGTCATAATACGGATGCAGGTGCCAGTGGGCCACTCGCCGTGATACGGTTGGCCGGCAAACGACTTACCTGCAACGGGCAGTGGCTTTCCTGTGGCGACATCGGCTAAACGTACTGCGTAGCCGTCCATTGCGGAGTTATCAAATCCGGGGACATTGAGCGGCGAAACGACATCGCTTGCCAGAATACGACCAAAGCACTGTACCAGCGGCAGTGTTTCCTGTGCAGTCAGAGGGACAACGCGAGAAAATATCTCGCCAAGCGCGGCGTCGAGCGGCATCAGTCCGGTGGTAAATTCCATGAAAATACTCCTGGGGGCTAAATCGAATTTGCCTATTATGTCAGAAAAACGTCACGGACTGTATGCTACCTCGGTCGTAGTGCAGTCCCTGCCTTTACATGCCACATACATCTTTCTATATTCAAAAATTGAATGAATAATTCTCAAAAATTCTGATATTTATAACAAAAGTGGCGCACCTCTCTTAATGGATAAATACTATGGGCAAAGCAGTCATTGCAATCCACGGCGGCGCAGGCGCAATCAGCCGCTCGCAGATGAGCTCGCAACAGGAATTACGCTACATTGAGGCGCTGTCCGCCATTGTTGAAACTGGACAGAAAATGCTGGAGGCAGGAGAAAGCGCGCTGGATGTAGTGACGGAGGCCGTGCGTTTGCTGGAGGAGTGTCCACTGTTTAATGCCGGTATTGGCGCCGTCTTTACGCGTGATGAAACCCACGAGCTGGATGCCTGCGTGATGGATGGCAACACTCTGAAAGCGGGGGCGGTGGCGGGCGTCAGTCATCTGCGTAATCCGGTTCTTGCCGCCCGACTGGTGATGGAGCAAAGCCCGCATGTCATGATGATTGGCGAAGGGGCAGAAAATTTTGCGTTTGCTCATGGCATGGAGCGCGTCTCGCCGGAGATTTTCTCCACGCCGTTGCGTTATCAACAACTACTGGCAGCTCGCGAGGAAGGGGCAACGGTTCTCGACCATAGCGGTGCGCCACTGGATGAAAAACAGAAAATGGGCACCGTGGGTGCCGTGGCGTTGGATTTAAACGGCAATCTGGCGGCAGCCACGTCCACGGGCGGAATGACCAATAAATTACCCGGACGAGTGGGCGATAGTCCTTTAGTTGGCACAGGTTGCTATGCCAATAACGCCAGCGTTGCTGTTTCATGTACCGGAACGGGCGAAGTGTTCATTCGCACGCTGGCGGCGTATGACATTGCCGCGTTAATGGATTACGGCGGATTAAGTTTGTCGGAGGCCTGTGAGCGGGTGGTGATGGAAAAACTTCCGGCATTGGGCGGCAGCGGTGGATTAATCGCTATCGACCACCAAGGCAACGTCGCTCTGCCGTTTAACACCGAAGGGATGTACCGTGCCTGGGGTTATGCAGGTGATACGCCAACCACGGGTATCTACCGCGAAAAAGGGGACGCCGTTGCCACACAGTGATGAACTTGATGCCAGTGATGTGCTGGCGGTTGATAATCTCAATATTGCCTTTATGCAGGACCGCCAGAAAGCGGCGGCGGTTCGCGGACTCAGTTTTCGTTTACGACGTGGCGAGACGCTGGCGATTGTCGGGGAATCTGGTTCCGGCAAGTCAGTCACTGCGCTGGCGCTGATGCGTCTGCTTGAACAAGCTGGCGGTCTGGTGCAGTGCGAAAAGATGCTGTTGCGACGGCGAAGCCGTGAAGTGATTGAACTTAGTGAGCAGACTTCCACGCAAATGCAACGCGTACGCGGCGCGGATATGGCGATGATTTTTCAGGAACCGATGACATCGCTGAATCCGGTATTTACCGTTGGCGAACAGATTGCCGAGTCTATCCGTTTGCATCAGAACGCCAGTCGCGAAGCGGCGATGATAGAGGCGAAGCGGATGCTGGACCAGGTTCGCATCCCTGAATCACAGACTATTCTTTCGCGTTATCCCCATCAGATTTCCGGCGGAATGCGCCAGCGGGTAATGATTGCGATGGCGCTGTCGTGCCGCCCGGCAGTGCTGATTGCTGATGAACCGACTACCGCGCTGGATGTCACGATTCAGGCGCAGATCCTGCAATTAATCAAAGTATTGCAAAAAGAGATGTCGATGGGTGTCATCTTCATCACCCACGATATGGGGGTAGTGGCAGAAATTGCCGATCGGGTGCTGGTGATGTATCAGGGAGAAGCGGTTGAGACGGGGAGCGTCGAACAGATTTTCCATGCGCCGCAACATTCTTATACCCGTGCGTTGTTAGCCGCTGTTCCGCAACTCGGCGCGATGAAAGGGCAGGATTATCCCCGACGTTTCCCGCTGATATCGCTTGAGAAACTGGCTAAGCAGGAACGTCCCATCGAACAAAGAACGGTGATTGAGGGCGATCCTATTTTACAGGTGCGTAATCTGGTCACCCGTTTCCCATTGCGCAGTGGCGTGCTGAATCGCGTGACGCGGGAAGTACATGCCGTTGAGAAGGTTAGTTTTGATCTCTGGCCGGGCGAAACTTTATCGCTGGTAGGGGAATCGGGGAGCGGTAAATCCACTACCGGACGAGCACTGTTACGTCTGGTGGAAACTCAGTGCGGCGAGATTATGTTCAACGGTCAGCGAGTTGATACCCTTTCACCTGGCAAGCTTCAGTCATTACGCCGCGATATTCAGTTTATTTTTCAGGACCCTTACGCCTCTCTGGATCCACGCCAGACCATTGGCGATTCGATTATGGAACCACTGCGTATTCACGGCTTAATGCGGGATGAAAAAGCTGCCGCACGTGTTGCGTGGTTGCTGGAGCGCGTTGGCTTGCTACCTGAACATGCATGGCGTTATCCCCATGAGTTTTCCGGCGGTCAGCGCCAGCGCATCTGCATTGCCCGCGCGTTGGCGTTGAATCCCAAAGTGATCATCGCTGACGAAGCCGTGTCGGCACTGGATGTCTCTATTCGCGGGCAGATTATTAACTTGTTGCTCGATTTACAGCGCGATTTCGGGATCGCGTATCTGTTTATCTCCCATGATATGGCGGTGGTTGAACAGATTAGCCACCGCGTGGCAGTGATGTATCTTGGGCAAATCGTTGAGATTGGCCCACGGCGCGCGGTATTTGAAAATCCGCAACACCCTTATACGCGTAAATTGCTGGCGGCAGTTCCTGTTGCCGAACCGTCAAGGCAGCGTCCACAACGTGTGCTGCTGTCGGATGATCTTCCCAGCAATATTCATCAGCGTGGGGAAGAGGTTGCAGCCGTCTCTTTGCAACTTGTCGGACCAGGACATTACGTCGCACAACCACAATCAGAATACGCATGCTTGCGTAGATAACATTCAGGCGGAGAATAAAATGGCAAGAGCTGTACACCGTAGTGGGTTAATGGCGCTGGGTGTTGCCGCAGCGTTGATGGCATCTTGTGCATTTGCTGCCAAAGATGTGGTTGTTGCCGTGGGATCGAACTTCACCACGCTCGATCCGTATGATGCGAATGACACATTGTCGCAGGCAGTGGCGAAATCGTTTTATCAGGGACTGTTTGGTCTGGATAAAGAGATGAAGCTGAAAAATGTGCTGGCGGAGAGCTATACCGTCTCCGATGACGGACTGACATATATTGTGAAATTGCGTGCAGGCATTACGTTCCAGGATGGCACCGACTTCAACGCGGCGGCGGTGAAAGTGAACCTGGAGCGGGCCAGCGATCCGGCAAATCATCTTAAACGTTATAACCTGTACAAAAATATTGCCAAAACGGAAGTAGTTGATCCGACAACGGTGAAGATTACGCTTAAACAGCCGTTTTCAGCGTTTATTAATATTCTCGCCCATCCGGCGACAGTGATGATCTCGCCTGCGGCGCTGGAAAAATATGGTAAAGAGATCGGTTTTCATCCGGTCGGAACCGGGCCGTATGAGCTGGATACCTGGAATCAGACCGATTTCGTGAAAGTGAAGAAATTCGCGGGTTACTGGCAGCCGGGGCGGCCCAAACTGGACAGCATCACCTGGCGCCCGGTCGTGGATAACAATACCCGGGCGGCGATGCTGCAAACCGGTGAAGCGCAGTTTGCTTTTCCTGTTCCCTATGAGCAGGCGGCGCTGTTGGAGAAAAACAAGAATATCGAGTTGATGGCCAGTCCGTCGATTATGCAGCGATACATCAGCATGAATGTCACGCAAAAGCCGTTCGACAACCTGAAGGTACGCGAGGCGCTGAATTATGCCATCAACCGTCCGGCGTTGGTGAAAGTTGCGTTTGCCGGCTATGCAACGCCTGCCACAGGCGTGGTATCGCCGAGTATCGCCTATGCGCAAAACTATAAACCGTGGCCTTATGACCCGGCGAAAGCGCGGGAGTTGTTGAAAGAGGCGGGATATCCTGATGGTTTCAGTACCACACTGTGGTCATCACACAATCACAGCACTGCGCAGAAAGTATTGCAATTTACTCAGCAACAACTGGCGCAGGTGGGGATTAAAGCCCAGGTGACGGCAATGGATGCCGGGCAACGGGCGGCAGAAGTGGAAGGCAAAGGACAGAAAGAGAGCGGCGTGCGGATGTTCTATACGGGCTGGTCGGCTTCGACGGGTGAAGCTGACTGGGCGTTATCGCCGCTGTTTGCCTCACAGAGCTGGCCGCTGACGCTATTTAATACGGCTTTTTACAGCAACAAACGGGTGGACGATGATCTTGCGCTGGCGCTGAAAACTACCGATCCTGTGGAAAAAGCCAGATTGTATAAGGCCGCGCAGGATATTATCTGGCAAGAGTCGCCGTGGATCCCGCTGGTGGTAGAAAAACTGGTGTCGGCGCACAGTAAGAAGCTGACCGGTTTTTGGATCATGCCAGACACCGGCTTCAGCTTTGAAGACGCGGATTTGCAATAAGCAACGCAGGGAGTGGAATGCTTAATTACGTTATCAAACGTTTGCTGGGGTTGATCCCGACGCTGTTTATCGTCTCGGTGCTGGTGTTTTTATTTGTCCATATGTTGCCTGGCGATCCGGCGCGATTGATTGCCGGACCAGAAGCGGACGCCCAGGTTATCGGACTGGTACGCCAGCAACTGGGACTGGATCAGCCGATGTACATTCAGTTCTGGCATTATATCACCAGCGCCGTGCAAGGCGATTTCGGCCTGTCGATGGTGTCGCGTCGCCCGGTTTCCGATGAGATTGCCAGCCGCTTCATGCCTACGCTGTGGCTGACTATCGCCAGTATGAGCTGGGCAGTGTTGTTTGGCATGGCGGCGGGGATTATTGCCGCTGTATGGCGTAACCGCTGGCCGGATCGATTAAGTATGACCATTGCGGTGTCGGGGATCTCCTTTCCGGCATTTGCGCTGGGGATGCTTCTGATTCAGGTTTTCTCTGTTGAGCTCGGCTGGTTACCTACTGTCGGCGCAGACAGTTGGCAGCACTACATTTTACCCTCTCTGACGCTTGGCGCAGCGGTAGCGGCGGTGATGGCGCGCTTTACCCGCGCTTCATTTGTTGATGTTTTAAGCGAAGATTACATGCGTACTGCGAGGGCGAAAGGAGTCAGCGAAACCTGGGTTGTTCTCAAGCATGGATTGCGCAACGCGATGATCCCGGTAGTCACGATGATGGGTTTACAGTTTGGCTTTTTGCTTGGCGGTTCCATCGTGGTGGAGAAAGTTTTCAACTGGCCGGGACTTGGGCGATTGCTGGTTGATTCCGTAGAAATGCGCGATTACCCGGTGATTCAGGCAGAGATTCTGCTTTTCTCGCTGGAATTTATTCTTATCAACTTAGTGGTGGATGTGCTTTACGCCGCCATTAACCCGGCTATCAGGTATAAGTAAGGATGCGATTATTTAACTGGCGTCGTCAGGCAGTGTTAAACGCCATGCCACTGGTAAAACCTGACCAGGTGCGCACACCGTGGCATGAGTTCTGGCGACGTTTTCGCCGTCAGCATATGGCGATGTCTGCCGCAATGTTCGTTGTCTTGTTGATTGTGTTGGCGATTTTTGCTCGCTGGATAGCCCCTTACGATGCAGAAAACTATTTTGATTATGACAATCTGAATAACGGTCCTTCTTTACAGCACTGGTTTGGCGTCGATTCTCTGGGACGCGATATTTTTAGCCGTGTTCTGGTCGGCGCTCAAATTTCACTGGCAGCCGGCGTGTTTGCTGTTTTTATCGGCGCGGCGATCGGGACGTTGTTGGGTTTATTGGCAGGCTATTATGAAGGTTGGTGGGACCGGCTGATCATGCGTATTTGCGACGTGCTGTTCGCGTTTCCCGGTATTCTGCTGGCTATCGCTGTTGTTGCGGTGTTGGGAAACGGCATTGCTAACGTGATTATCGCTGTCGCAATTTTCTCCATTCCGGCATTTGCCCGACTGGTGCGCGGCAACACGCTGGTGCTGAAACAGCAAACCTTTATTGAATCGGCGCGCAGTATTGGCGCCAGCGATATGACCATTTTATTGCGCCATATTCTGCCGGGAGCCGTTTCTTCTATCGTGGTGTTCTTCACCATGCGTATTGGTACTTCGATAATCTCCGCAGCCAGCCTGTCGTTTCTTGGCCTGGGCGCACAACCGCCGACCCCGGAGTGGGGAGCGATGCTCAATGAAGCGCGCGCAGATATGGTTATCGCACCGCACGTAGCGGTTTTCCCTGCACTGGCAATCTTCCTGACCGTGCTGGCGTTCAATTTGCTCGGTGATGGATTGCGTGATGCTCTGGACCCTAAAATAAAGGGATAGTCACGGTTGAATATTGGTTAAAGGGGTAATGACCTCACAGGAAATTATTGCCTTAAGCAAGTGTTGTATCTTTCTACCAATTTTGTAGAATCAGGAAATTTGGTAAATATACGATTGTAATAGTCTATTTATTCAGCAAGCCAGCGTGCTGATTGTTATTTTGTTACGTGTATTAACATGCTTAGTTTATACGAAAAAATAAAGATAAGGCTGATCATTTTATTTCTATTGGCTACGCTGTCATTTATTGGCCTTTTTTTTGTTATCAATTATCAGCTAGTCTCAGATCGGGCGGTGAAACGTGCTGATACCCGCTTTGAACTTATTCAAAAGAACTTAGGGTATTTCTTTAAAGATATCGAACGCTCGGCTTTGACGCTAAAGGACTCGCTGTATCTGTTGAAAAACAGTGAGGAAATTAAACGTGCCGTGATTCTAAAAATAGAAATGATGCCATTTTTAGACTCCGTGGGGATGGTACTTGATGATAATAAATATTATCTTTTCTCACGGAGAACAAATAATAAAATTCTCGTTTATCACCAGGAGCGAGTTAACGGGCCGCTTATTGATGAGGCCGGGCGAGTTATTTTTTCCGATTTTAATCCGTCGCAGCGTCCATGGTCTGGGGCTTCGGATAAGTCAGTTAGTACCTGGAATCAGGCATATAATTGTTTTGATCGTCCAGGGAAAAAATGCATCTCATTTACTTTGCGTATTAACGGTAAAGACCGTGATTTGCTGGCGGTTGATAAAATTCATGTCGACTTAAACTGGCGATATTTGAATGAATATCTTGATCAAATCAGTGCGACTGATGAAGTGCTCTTTCTGAAGCAAGGTTTAGAGATTATTGCGAAAAATCAACTCGCCCGTGAAAAGTTGATTATTTATAATAGCGAGGATAACTATAACATTATTGATTCAGTTGATACGGAGTATATTGCAAAAACATCAACTGTTCCTAATAATTCGTTATTTCAGATCTATTTTTATTATCCATCAGGGCATTTTTTTAATGCCTCAGATAAACTATTTTATTTGCCATTTGTTTTCATTATTGCAGTCTTGTTGGTTATCTATTTTATGACAACCAGCGTGTTCCGCAGACAATTTTCTGAAATGACTGAGCTGGTCAATACGCTGGAGTTTTTGCCAGACTCTACGGATCAAATGCAGGCGCTTAAAATCCGCGAAGGAGATGCGAAAGAGATTATCAGTATCAAAAATTCGATTGCGGAAATGAAAGACGCCGAAATTGAACGGTCGAATAAACTGCTGTCACTGATCTCCTACGATCAGGAAAGTGGTTTTATCAAAAATATGGCGATCGTTGAGTCAAATAATAATCAGTATCTGGCTGCCGGGATCATCAAACTGTGTGGACTGGAAGCTGTTGAAGCCGTGTTCGGTGTCGAAGAGCGTAATAAAATTATCAGAAAACTCTGCCAGCGAATTGCTGAGAAGTATGCACAATGTTGCGATATCGTGACATTTAATTCCAATACCTATCTTTTGCTGTGCCGGGAAAATGTACAGACATTTACCCAGAAAATATCCACGATTACTGATTTCGATGTTAGCTTTGGCTATCGTAATCTGCGAATACATAAATCTGCCATTTGTGAACCGTTAAAAGGGGAAAATGCCTGGAGTTATGCTGAAAAACTCAAAGTGGCGCTTTCCAGTATCCGTAATCATATGTTTTCTGAATTTATTTTCTGTGATGACGCAAAACTCCGGGAAATTGAAGAAAACATCTGGATTGCCCGTAATATTCGCCATGCAATGAAAAAGGGCGAGCTGTTTTTGGTCTATCAACCGATTGTTGATATTAAAAATCGCGGTATTGTTGGGGCGGAGGCTTTGTGCCGTTGGATCTCAGAGGAACGAGGGATTATCTCACCCTTAAAATTTATCACTATTGCTGAAGATATCGGCTTTATCAATGAGCTGGGGTATCAAATTATTGAAACGGCGATGCGCGAGTTCAGAGCGTTTAGTCATCATGTAGAGCTTAAGCATGATTTCTTGCTGCATATCAATGTTTCGCCCTGGCAGCTAAACGAACCACTCTTTCATGAACGTTTTACAACCATCATGAAAGAGCATGAACTGAAAGCCAAAAATATCTGTATTGAGATCACGGAAACGGTGATCGAACGAATTAATGAGCATTTTTACTTTAATATTGAACAATTGCGCAAACAGGGAGTTCATATATCAATCGATGACTTTGGTACAGGTCTGTCTAACCTGAAACGTTTTTATGAAATTAACCCTGACAGCATAAAAGTAGATTCACAATTTACCGGTGATATTTTCGGTACCGCAGGAAAAATTGTGCGCGTTATCTTCGATCTGGCCCGCTATAACCGGATTCCAGTAATTGCAGAAGGCGTTGAGAGCGAAGAAGTTGCGCGAGAACTAATCAAATTAGGATGTGTTCAGGCCCAGGGGTATCTGTACCAGAAGCCGTTGCCGTTCTCTGCCTGGGACAGAAGTGGAAAATTAGTGAAAGAGTAGTATAAGTATGTCCAGAATCAATAAATTCGTACTTACAGTCAGTCTGCTGATTTTTATTATGATTTCAGCAGTTGCCTGCGGGATCTACACTCAAATGGTAAAAGAACGAGTGTATGGCCTGAAACAGTCCGTTATTGATACTGCTTTTGCGGTGGCGAATATTGCGGAATATCGACGCAGTGTGGCAATTGATCTCATCAACACATTAAGCCCTACAGAAGAACAACTGTTGATGGGGTTACGTACAGCCTATGCTGACTCGATTTCACCCTCTTATTTATATGATGTTGGCCCTTATCTGATTTCCAATGATGAGTGTATTCAGATCAAGGAGTATGAGAAGAATTATTGCTCAAATATCATGCAGGTTGTTAAGTATAGACATGTTAAAAATACGGGGTTTATCTCTTTTGACGGTAAAACTTTCGTCTATTATCTCTATCCTGTTAACCACAACCGTAGTCTGATATTCTTGCTCGGGCTGGAACGATTTTCTTTATTGTCAAAATCACTGGCCATGGATAGTGAGAACCTGATGTTCTCTCTGTTTAAGAATGGTCAGCCGGTTGTCGGTGATGAATATAATGCCAAAAACGCCATTTTCACTGTTTCGGAAGCGATGGAGCATTTCTCTTATTTACCGACCGGTTTGTACGTTTTTGCTTATAAGAAAAATATTTATTTTCAGGTCTGCGCGCTGATAATTTTCTTTGCTGCTCTGGTGGCGATTATTTCGGGTACCAGTTGCCTCTATCTGGTACGTAGAGTGATCAACCGTGGCATTGTTGAGAAAGAGGCTATTATTAATAACCATTTTGACCGGGTATTAGATGGTGGATTTTTTTTCTCGGCTGCGGATGTCAAAAAACTCTACAGTATGTATAACTCGGCATTTCTGGATGATCTGACCAAGGCAATGGGCAGAAAATCTTTTGACGAAGATTTAAAAACTCTGCCGGAAAAAGGCGGTTATTTGTGCCTGTTTGACGTCGATAAATTCAAAAACATTAACGATACCTTCGGTCATTTGCTGGGCGATGAGGTGTTGATAAAAGTGGTGAGGATCCTCAAAGCGCAGATTCCGCTGGATAAAGGTAAAGTCTATCGCTTTGGCGGCGACGAATTCGCGGTGATTTATACTGGAGGCACTCTGGAAGAGTTACTATCGATTTTAAAAGAAATCGTCCATTTCCAGGTGGGGAGTATTAATTTAAGTACCAGTATCGGCATCGCGCACACAAATGAGTGTACGAGCGTCGAACGCTTAAAAATGCTGGCGGATGAGCGGCTGTATAAAAGTAAGAAAAACGGCAGGGCGCAGATTAGCTGGCAGTAGTGTTTTGAAGGAAAGGCCGCTCCTCATGTTCTTCAAACCAGATTTCTGCTTCTGTACGCACGCCTTCATGGCGATCGTTTAGCATGATTGTCAGAATGGCCCGGAGCTCCGCAGAATTATAACCTTGCTGATTAATAGCGAATGCCGCCCAGGCGCGAACATCATCATCGGTATCGTGAAGTAGCGCGATGAGCGGCGGCAATAACGAATCATCGCACAGACAACCAATGGCAAAAGAGACGGAGAAGCGGATGCCAACATAAGGCGAATTAAATGCGAAGTGACAACGGTTCGCTAAAAGAGGCCAGTATTCTGTAAGCCCGATGCATCGATGCCCAAGAGCCGTGATGGCGCTAGCCCGCACGGTAGCTGTAGGATCGTTTGCTGCTACGTCATCAAGCTGCTGCATTATCAGCGGAATTTCGCTTTCTGTGGTTTTCAACTGGCCAAGCAAGTGGCAGGCAGTGTCCCGAGCCTTGAAATTTGCTTCCCGGAGCATCCGGTAGGCGACGGCGAGCGTATCATCATAAAGTGGAGTGTTTTCGCTGCTGCCAAACATTAGCCATCCAGCTGCCGCGTAACGAATTTTGGGATTGTTCGCGTACAAATGATGATATAAACCGTCTTTATCCAGCTTTCGGCAAAATTCAAATGCTGCAGATTCCTGATTTTCCTTACGACGGCGATATTTTTCGTCCATTTTTCATCCCTGTTAGTGGTAGTGCCGCCGGCACCCGGCAGGCGGCATAACGACATCTTAAACCCGACTTCCCCACAAATCATACTCGTCGGCATGTTCGACTTTCACACGCAGGATGTCGCCTGGCTTAACGTGGGTTTCGCCGTTGAGATAGACTGCGCCATCGATTTCTGGCGCGTCTGCCATGCTGCGGCCAATCGCGCCTTCTTCGTCCACTTCGTCGATGATAACCAGAATTTCACGGCCGACTTTCTCTTGCAGGCGTTCGGCGGAAATCTGCTGTTGCAACTGCATGAAACGGTTCCAGCGTTCCTCTTTAACCTCTTCCGGTACCTGATCCGGCAGTGCATTGGCATCAGCACCTTCAACCGGGCTGTATTTAAAGCAGCCAACGCGATCCAGACGGGCTTCTTTCAGGAAGTCGAGTAGCATCTGGAAATCTTCTTCCGTTTCGCCCGGGAAACCGACGATAAAGGTTGAACGCAGAGTCAGCTCCGGGCAGATTTCACGCCATTGTTTGATGCGAGCCAACTGGCGATCTACTGAACCCGGACGCTTCATCAGTTTGAGAATACGCGGGCTGGCATGCTGCAATGGAATATCCAGATATGGCAGGATTTTGCCTTCGGCCATCAGCGGGATAACGTCATCCACATGCGGGTAAGGATAAACGTAGTGAAGACGCGTCCAGATCCCCAGTTTCGATAACTGTTCACACAGACTGACCATGCTGGTTTTTACGGGTTCGCCGTTGTGGAATCCAGTACGGTGTTTGACATCTACGCCATACGCGGAGGTATCCTGGGAGATAACCAGAATCTCTTTTACGCCAGCATCGACCAGACGTTTGGCTTCGCTTAATACTTCGCCAATTGGGCGACTTACCAGATCGCCGCGCATTGACGGAATAATGCAGAACGTACAGCGGTGATTACAGCCTTCGGAAATCTTCAGATAGGCGTAATGGCGCGGCGTCAACTTAACGCCTTGTTCCGGTACAAGGCTAAGGAATGGGTTGTGTTTCGGTTTGGGGACGTAGTGATGAACGTGCTCCAGAACTTGTTCGTAGCTATGAGGTCCGGTGATTTCCAGCACTTTCGGGTGGACTTCACGGATCTGATCTTCTTTTGCCCCCAGACAACCGGTCACAATCACTTTGCCGTTTTCATTCAACGCTTCGCCAATGGCTTCCAGTGATTCTTGCACCGCACTGTCAATAAAGCCGCAAGTGTTGACGATCACCATATCCGCGTCGTCATAGCTCGGTACTACATCGTAACCTTCAGTACGCAGTTCGGTCAGAATGCGCTCTGAATCGACGAGGTTTTTCGGGCAGCCAAGGGAAACAAAGCCGATTTTCGGCTGGGGAGTTACTTTGCTCATAGCTTAAAAAATATTCAGTTATGGGAATAGTCAGGGCAGGGATTCTACAGAGTTCTGGATAAAATTTGTATCGTAATCTCATGTGCTGGAGGACGCGAAGAAAATGTAAATGTTGTTAATGAGAGGTGAATAATTGATCCCGAACAGCATTTAGTACAAAAAATGACCATACTATTAAATTGCACCATAGCTACAAGAGGAGGAACGAAGTATGTTCGTTGACAGACAGCGGATCGATCTGCTTAACCGGCTAATCGACGCAAGAGTTGACCTCGCCGCATATGTGCATCTGAGGAAGGCCAAGGGATACATGTCCGTCAGCGAAAGCAATCATCTGCGAGATAACTTTTTTAAACTGAATCGCGAACTGCACGATAAATCGCTGCGGTTGAATCTACACCTGGATCAGGAAGAGTGGAATGTTCTTCATCATGCTGAAGAAGCATTAGCGACAGCCGCAGTATGTTTGATGAGTGGGCACCATGACTGCCCGACTTTTATTACCGTCAACGCCGATAAGCTTGAAAATTGTCTGATGAGCTTAACGCTGAGTATCCAGAGCCTACAGAAGCATGCGATGCTTGAGCAGGCCTGAAAGCTAAGGGGGAGAGGGCGTCTCCCCCTTTAATTTAGCTAACGGGGATCATTACGACTTTACGCACCGCAGGGCGCTCGGTGAGTTGCTGATACCAGCGTTCCAGATTTGGACGCGGTGTCCAGGTCAGTCCAACGTTGAGCAAATTGTAGATAAACGGCGCAATGGCAATATCACCTACCCCAAATTCATCGCCAGAGAACCATTTCACTTTTGCCAGTTCTGCATCAAGAAGAGCAAACAATGCATCGCACTCTTTGTAACTGGCATCGATGGCGGCTTGATCACGCTTTTCAGGTGGCGTTCTGACTAATCCCATCAGGATCCCGCGATGGGCATTGCTGAGCGTCTGGTTTGCCCAGTCCATCCACTTTTCGGCTTCTGCGCGACGAGCCGGTGAGTCGATCCACAAACGTTTTTGCCCGTACTGTGCCGCAAGGTAACGGACAATCGCGTTTGATTCCCAAAGAATTAAATCACTTTCGTCATCACGCAACAGCGGCACCAGTCCGTTGGGATTCATTGCCAGAAAATCGGCATCGTGGTTAACCCCAAACTCACGACCGGCCAGAATTTGTTCATAAGGCAGTTCCAGTTCTTCGAGCGTTAACAATACCTTTTTCACGTTAGTCGAGTTATTCCGACCCCACAGCGTAATCATAGTCCCCCCTTTTATACAGGCAGCCACAGGTTGAGCAGGACTTTGATGGTGAAGTAAAGTTAACTTTTAAGCAACAGCTGGCAAAAAAATGACGGCAGAAGCAGCGAAGCGGCAGGATATTGCATAAACTTTAAAAACTTTACCAACTTACGGTTTCTTTAAGTTTGTGTGTGCGTTATTAATCACCGGACTTATCATACGGCGATATAACGTATTTTTTTTGAATGGATACTCGGGTGGCATTTATGACGCAATACTCCTCTTTCCTTCGTGGTCTTGCAGCGGGTTCTGCACTTTTATTCCTTTTTGCCCCAACGGCATTCGCGGCGGAGCAGACCGTTGAAGCGCCGAGCGTGGATGCGCGTGCATGGATTTTAATGGATTACGCCAGCGGTAAAGTGCTGGCGGAAGGCAATGCGGATGAGAAGCTGGATCCCGCGAGCCTGACTAAAATCATGACCAGTTATGTGGTTGGACAGGCACTGAAAGCCGATAAGATTAAACTCACCGATATGGTGACGATCGGCAAAGATGCCTGGGCGACAGGAAATCCGGCGCTTCGCGGCTCGTCGGTGATGTTCCTCAAGCCAGGCGATCAGGTTTCTGTTGCTGATTTGAATAAAGGCGTAATCATCCAGTCCGGTAACGATGCTTGTATTGCGCTGGCTGACTATGTCGCGGGCAGCCAGGAATCATTTATTGGATTGATGAATGGTTATGCGAAAAAACTGGGGCTGACAAACACCACTTTCCAGACGGTGCACGGGCTGGATGCGCCGGGACAATTCAGCACCGCGCGCGATATGGCATTGCTGGGTAAAGCGTTGATCCACGATGTGCCGGAAGAATACGCCATTCATAAAGAAAAAGAGTTCACTTTCAACAAAATTCGTCAGCCTAACCGTAACCGCCTGTTGTGGAGCAGCAATCTCAATGTTGATGGTATGAAGACCGGTACTACGGCTGGCGCTGGCTATAATCTGGTCGCTTCGGCTACCCAGGGTGATATGCGTCTTATCTCGGTGGTGCTGGGGGCGAAAACTGACCGTATCCGTTTTAATGAGTCCGAGAAATTGCTGACCTGGGGCTTTCGCTTCTTTGAAACCGTGACGCCGATTAAACCTGATGCCACTTTTGTAACCCAGCGAGTCTGGTTTGGCGATAAGAGCGAAGTGAATCTCGGTGCTGGCGAAGGGGGAGCCGTGACGATTCCGCGCGGACAACTGAAAAACTTAAAAGCCAGTTACACGCTAACGGAACCACAGCTCACGGCGCCGCTGAAAAAAGGTCAGGTTGTCGGGACTATTGATTTCCAGCTTAACGGCAAATCCATTGAGCAACGTCCGCTGATCGTGATGGAAAATGTGGAAGAGGGCGGATTCTTTGGTCGGATATGGGACTTTGTGATGATGAAATTTCATCAATGGTTCGGCAGCTGGTTCTCTTAATCTTCAGGTAACCGGATGACGCGTTAACGTCATCCGGTCATGTATTATGAGTACATCAACTTAATACGCTGTGCTTGCGCGTACTTCACATATTCATCTTCCGGGCAGCAATCGCTAACGACGATATCAAAGCGCTTCAGGTCCCCCATGCGTGCCGGACGAACTTTGCCAAATTTACTGTGATCGACAACCAGGACATGCTTTTGCGCCATCGACATCGCCCAGTGTTTTACCGGCAACTCTTCCAGGTTAAAACAGGTTGCCCCTTTACTGATATGCACTCCGGCGGCGGAATAAAAAGCGATATCCGGGCAGAAATTATTCAGGGTTAGCTGAAAATCGATCGGTTTGAAGATAGCGTTGCTGGCGTGGAATTCTCCGCCGCAAAGAAACGCCCGGCAATGAGGTTTCTCTTTCAGAGCCAGAAAGGTATTGAGTGAGTAACAAATCGCCGTGAATGGCGTTTCATCATCTATTGCTTCAATAATCCATGGCGTGGTGGTTCCACAATCAAAAAAGAGAGTCTGATCGGGCTCTACCAGCGTTGCAGCCAGTTTTGCCGCCCGACGTTTTTCTTCCACCAGGCGAGATTTTTGATCGCTTAACAGATAATGGCTGGCGCTGCGCGGTTCCAGAACGATATAACCACCGAGTAAAACGACAGGCGCGCTGTGGTTATTCAAGTCACGACGAATTGTCATTTCCGAAACTCCGAGCAGGGCGGCGGCGTCCTTAAGGTGTAACTTATCGCTGCGTTTTAATTCCTGGAGCAAGTGCCCGATACGCTCTTCGCGACGTGTTTCCATAATCCCTCTGAATAGTTATTAAAGCGAGCCGCGTAATACTACACTTTTTACTATAAATCAGTCACGCACCCAGCCTTTGCGGATTGGTAAAGCAAAGCAGAAACGATACCACGATTGCAGATGCTGGTAGAGTGTTAACCCCGCCGCCTGCCAGATAATCTGGGCGCTAAGGCAGCCAATCATACCTGCCAGCAAACCACCGAGCATGTCCAGAGGCCAGTGTACGCCAAGATAAATTCGCGACCAGGCAATAATTATCGCCAGAACCATCAAGACTGCGCCAGACCACAGGCGATGCCAGCATAGAAACGCCAGCGCGAAGGTGAAAATCACCGTACCGTGATCGCTGGGGAAAGAGTCATCCGCCGCATGATGTAGGAAGTTATAGCCGATATTCTCGGCAAATGGGCGGTCGTGGGGAAACAGGTGACCCATTGTCCAGGAAACAAACAGGCTGACTGCCAGCGCGATGGCGATTTTTATCACCAGTTGTCGTTGAGCCGTAAGTCCCCACAGCCAAAGTACTATAGCCAGTAGCGGCACCACGGTAATCAAATCTTTAGCGATAAAAATCGCCAACGAGATCATCCACGGGGCCGAGTCTGGCGTCGCGTTAATAAGAGAGAATAGAGAAAGATTCAAATTTTCTAACATAACATCCAGACTTAAAAAGTGATTAATGGGAAGCCATCGGCTAACCGACGAGAATAAAGCGCGCGTTAAACAGGGTAAAGCGGCATTGTCTTATTTCTCTCAAACAGACTGGCTTGCAGCAGGTGATGGTAACGCGAAGAAATTAAATAAAGCTTAAAGAAAGAGTGGCTAGATCAGGAATAATGTAAGAATGTGCTTAACTGGTGTTTCAGGTTCAAAATTTGCTTTCTCGGTAGCCGCGCTTTTATTAAACTTTGCGCGATTATTATTGGCGAAGAAATTGCATGCAAAATAGATTAGCTTCCGGTGCCAGGCTTGGGCGTCAGGCGTTACTTTTCCCTCTCTGTCTGGTGCTCTACGAATTCTCAACCTATATCGGCAACGATATGATTCAACCCGGCATGCTGGCCGTGGTGGAACAGTATCGGGCGGGTATTGATTGGATCCCGACGTCGATGACCGCCTATCTGGCTGGTGGGATGTTTTTACAGTGGCTGTTAGGGCCGTTATCGGATCGTATTGGTCGCCGTCCGGTAATGCTGGCGGGCGTGGCGTGGTTTATTGTCACCTGTCTGGCGATATTACTGGCGCAAAATATTGAACAATTTACGGTACTGCGATTCTTGCAGGGCATTAGCCTCTGTTTTATTGGCGCTGTGGGTTATGCCGCGATTCAGGAATCTTTTGAAGAGGCGGTTTGCATCAAAATAACCGCGCTAATGGCGAATGTGGCGCTAATTGCTCCGCTACTCGGCCCGTTGGTGGGAGCAGCGTGGATCCATATGTTGCCATGGGAAGGGATGTTTGTCCTGTTTGCGGTGCTGGCGGCGATCTCTTTCTTCGGTCTGCAACGTGCTATGCCGGAAACGGCGACGCGTATTGGTGAGAAACTGTCGCTGAAAGATCTTGGCCGTGACTACAAGCTGGTGCTGAAGAACGGTCGTTTTGTTGCCGGGGCTTTGGCGCTGGGATTTGTCAGCCTGCCGTTGCTGGCGTGGATCGCCCAGTCACCGATAATCATCATCACCGGCGAACAACTGAGCAGTTATGAATATGGTTTGCTGCAAGTGCCTATTTTTGGCGCGTTAATTGCGGGTAATTTGCTGCTGGCGCGTCTGACTTCACGCCGCACCGTTCGTTCATTGATCATCATGGGAGGCTGGCCGATTCTGATTGGTCTGGTTGTCGCTGCTGCGGCAACGGTCATCTCATCGCATGCATATTTATGGATGACGGCAGGGCTAAGTATTTATGCTTTCGGTATTGGCCTGGCGAATGCGGGATTAGTGCGTTTAACGTTGTTTGCCAGCGAAATGAGTAAAGGCACCGTCTCGGCGGCAATGGGCATGTTGCAAATGCTGATTTTCACCGTGGGCATTGAGATCAGTAAGCACACGTATCTGAACGGCGGCAACGGTCTGTTTAATCTCTTTAATCTTGCCAACGGGATTTTGTGGCTATTGTTGATGATTATCTTTTTGAAAGATAAACGAGTCGGAAATTCACGCGAAGGATAAAAAATGCCTGAGTGCGCAGAGTACTCAGGCATTTACGCATTAATGGTGATGGTCGTCGATCTGATGTTCGATAACCATCCCTTCGCCTACGCTGGCGAGGTGGCGAACATATGGATGTGGACGGTAAGCCGGAGCTGGCGTAGGGGCCACATATACTGTTTGCTGCACGGTGGTGACGCTGACGGCTTGCGGCACATTAACGGAGTCAGGAACCACGACCACTTTGTATCCGCCAGGCACATCGACGGTGACACTTTGCGCCATTGCTGCACCAGTAAAGCTCAAAAGAAATACGCCCAACAGTAGACAATTCTTCATAATCATTTCGCCTGAAATAATCCAGAGGGTTAATTTCTGCGAATTATGCGACCTTCATTCGGGCATTGTGTTGCCGGGCGTGCTACCGTTTTATTGATTAAATGGCGCTTCGTGTTTAAGAACTTTATCGATCACGTCCAGTACACCTTCGTGGTTATTAGACCCTGCGCGGTATTTTGCCGCTGCAACTACGGCACTACCGGCATTTTCCATTGCAAAGCTATAGCCGGCCTGGCGCAACATCTCTATATCGTTGCCGCCATCGCCAAAGACCACCACTTCGCTGTCGTCAATTCCCCAGAGCTTTTGGAGTTGACGCAGGCCATTGGCTTTATGTACGCCAGGAATAATCAGATCGATACTACCGTTGCCGGTATGTACCGGCACCATAATATCGCCAATCGAATCATGTAATTCTTTTTGTACTTGTGGAATTAGTTCGTCGGAGAGATTCAGGCCAAATTTAAAGAAGATATCTTCCAGATTGTCAAAGCTATCGACGTATTCCAGTCGGTGATAATACATCTCTGCTACGGCTTTCATTTCGTCGTTATACTTTTTCAGGGTATAGGCGCTATTTTTACCGCAGGCGATGATTTCAACCTCCGGGCGCGTCAGCAAATGTTTAACAATAGTGGTAAATGCCTCCTTAGACAGCTCGCCATTAAAAACATCTTTGCCTTCGCTCACTACCCAACCGCCATTTTCTGCCACAAAAGCAATTTCATCGGCAATGTCGGGAAAGAAAGAAATTAGCTGATAATATTGATTACCACTGGCGACCACAAAGCGGATACCTTGTGCTTTCATCTGCTGATACTGAGCCATAAACCGCTCACGGTTATAGCTTTTTTGATCGCTTAAGAAAGTACCGTCCATGTCTACTGCAATTAATTTAATGCCCATCAACTATTCTCCATCGCAGTTTGCGTTTTTATATCGGGTTTGGCGACTGCCCTGGCAATGATTGCCGCGAGTATGACCAGCGCCAGCACAACCAGCATTGCGCTACGTAATCCATAATGTTCGCCGAGATAGCCCAGCAGCGGCGGCCCGACGAGGAACGCCAGATAACCGGTCGTTGCCACCACGCTGACACGGGTTGGCGCATCGGGGCCGGTATCGCTGGCGGCCGAAATAGTCAGAGGAAAGCCCAGCGACGCACCCAGTCCCCAGAGAACAACGGAAACCCCGGCCACCCATGCGCTATCGACAAAAATAATCAGCCCGATCCCCAACGCTCCCATCAATGCACTGGCGCGCACAACGGCAACGCGACTGTAGCGGTCAATAAACCAACCACCGGTAAAGCGTCCTGCGGTCATCCCTAGAGTGAAACCGGCGTAAATCAGTGAGCCGGAAGTAGGGCTAAAGCCGTGACCATCGACCATGAGTAATGGTAGCCAGTCGTTGGCGGAACCTTCGGCAAAGGCCATTGCCAGCACTACGACACCAATCAATAACAACTGAATGTCGCGATAAAAAGGCACGCCTTTTTCACCATGTTGTGCGCCATCGGCAGCATTTTTTCCCGTACCATCGGGTATTGCCTGAATAGCGATATAAATAGGCGTGATGCCAACCACAGCCGCCAGCAAAATGTGAATTGTTGCCGGAACACCGAAGGCCGTCAGCGCCATCCCTACACCAGCGCCTGCCAGCGTGCCCAGGCTATAAAAGCCATGCATCATTGGCAAAACTGTTTTATTCATTTCGCGCTCAACGGTGGCGCCTTCAACGTTTATCGCCACTTCTGCGGAACCAAAACTGGCCCCAAAGACGCTAAGACCAACGGCAAAGAGTACGGGCGATATCAACCAGAGCGCCAGACTTAATATCATCATCCCGAGCAGAGCGCAGGACATCGTGACCAGGATGACGTTACGCGTTCCAAAACGTTTCACTAACCACGCCGAGCAGAGAATACCGCTCATCGAACCGATCGACAGGCCAAAGAGGACACCCCCCATCTCAGCGATAGATACAGAAAGAATATCTCGAATTGCGGGTGTACGGGTTGCCCAGGAAGCCATTAATAGTCCGGGTAAAAAGAAGAACATAAACAGCGCCCACATACGGCGTTTTAGTGCTTTGCGTGAAGAATTTGCTGTCATAGCTCACGTCAAAAAAGAGAAGGGAAGACAACATTAGCAAGGTTGTGTACATTTGTACACAATTGCAAAGAGAGGAAATGACATGCGTCGCGCTAACGATCCCCAACGGCGAGAGAAAATCATCCGGGCTACTCTTGAAGCCGTAAAACTGTACGGTATACATGCTGTTACGCATCGCAAAATTGCCGTTCTGGCTCAGGTTCCGTTAGGGTCGATGACTTACTATTTTTCGGGAATCGACGAACTTTTGCTGGAAGCATTCAGTCGTTTTACGCAAACCATGTCCCTGCAATATCAGACTTTTTTTGATGATGTTAGTGATGCTTCCAGCGCTTGCCAGGCCATAACAGAGATGATCTACAGCTCGCAGGTGGCAACCCCGGATAATATGGAGCTGATGTATCAACTCTACGCTCTGGCCAGTCGGAAACCGCAATTAAAAACGGTCATGCAAAACTGGATGCAACGTAGTCAGCAAACCCTCGAACAATGGTTTGAACCAGGAACAGCCCGGGCGCTTGATGCGTTTATTGAGGGGATGACGCTGCATTTTGTTACTGACCGTAAGCCGCTATCGCGCGAGGAGATTTTGAAGATGGTGGAGCGGGTCGCGGGACTGGAGACAAATTTCAGGCAACAAAAAACCCATCAACCTTGAACCTAAATGGCGGGGTTGATGGGCTCCACAAAATGGGGACATCAAAGAAAAGCAGTGGCACTAATTAAGACTGATGCCCCGAAGAAAAGTTCTGCGCTTGTGCAAAAAAATTTCATTCTCAGGGCAACTTCAGGTTTATCCGAGTCCTGGCCACACCATTACAATGATTGTCCCCGCCAGCGTCAGTAGCACGTTAGCTATTGCATAGGTACCTGCATAGCCCAGCGCTGGGATATTACTGCGCGCAGTATCGCTGATAATCTCCATTGCCGGAGCGCAAGTACGTGCTCCCATCATTGCGCCGAATAACAGCGCGCGGTTCATACGCAGTACGTAAGCACCGAACAGGAAGCAGATAACCACTGGCACCAGACTGACAATCAATCCGGCAATTAGCATTTGACCGCCAATTGCACCAAGGCCGTTATTGATGCCGCTACCGGCGCTTAAACCAACGCCTGCCATAAACACCATCAAACCGAACTCTTTCACCATGCTTAAGGCACCCTGCGGAATGTAGCCGAAGGTAGGATGGTTGGCGCGCATAAAGCCCAGCATAATACCGGCAAATAACAATCCGGCAGCATTACCCATGCCAAAGCTAAATGTACTGAACTGGAAAGTGATCATCCCAATCATCAGACCAATGACAAAGAATGCGCAGAATGCCAGCAAATCGGTAACCTGGCTGTGAATTGAGATAAAGCCAATGCGATCGGCGATGGTTTTCACGCGACGGGCATCACCACTGACTTGCAACACGTCACCTTTATTAAGCACCACGTTGTCATCGATTGGCATCTCTATCTGGCTGCGGATGACGCGGTTAAGGAAGCAACCGTGATCGGTCAATTTCAATTGCGCCAGACGTTTACCAACGGCGTTATGGTTTTTAACTACTACCTCTTCAGTGACGATACGCATATCGAGAAGGTCACGATCAAAAACTTCTTTACCGTTACGGAAGCTGGGATCGAGTCGGGCATGAGCGTCAGGGTAACCGACCAACGCAATTTCATCCCCCATTTGCAGCACGGCATCGCCATCCGGGTTCGCCAGAATCCCATTACGGCGGATACGCTCGATATAGCAACCCGTTTGCCGATAGATGCCCAGTTCTCGCAGATTTTTGCCGTCGGTCCATGCAACCAGCTCCGGGCCGACGCGGTAGGCGCGGATGACAGGTAAATAGACTTTACGGCTGGCGTCGGTGTCCAGACCTCGTTCACGGGCGATCTGTTGAGCACTGGTCTGCAAGTCCTGATGCTGCAACTTCGGCAAATAACGCGCGCCGACAATCAGACTGACCAGACCAATTAAATAGGTTAACGCATACCCGAGGCTAAGATTATCCAGTGCCAGAGAGAGCTGCCTGCTTTCCATACCAGAATGGCGTAACGTATCGCCGGCACCAACCAGAACTGGTGTTGAAGTCATGGAGCCAGCTAACATCCCGGCTGTCAGGCCGATGTCCCAGCCAAACAGCTTACCCAGCCCTAAGGCGATCAGCAGCGCACTGCCGACCATTACCAGGGCTAACATTAGATAATTTTTCCCATCGCGAAAAAAAATGGAAAAAAAGTTGGGTCCGGCTTCGACCCCGACGCAGAAAATAAACAGCATAAAACCAAGATTCAGTGCGTCGGTGTTAATGCTGAAATGTTGTTGGCCTAATAACAGCGATACGACCAAAACGCCAATGGAATTACCCAGTTGGATTGAGCCAAGTCGTAATTTCCCGAGACACAGCCCAAGCGCGAGGACCACAAATAATAACAGAATGTAATTCCCATTTAACAATTCGGCGACGTTTATATTCACGGAGACTAACTTCTTGTTTACGAGTAAGCTGTTGAAAGAAATGGTAATTTACGATAATGTTTTACCAGAACTCAGGGCGCAGATTCATTCAGCGCACCTAAACGATAGTAAAGCAACAATATATTTTACTAGTGTAATCACATTAGGTACCAGCGGCTATAAGAATTGCGTTGGCCTATATTAGCATGGAATGCGAAGCGGCTTTATCTTACTGAACGCCACACTGGCGAAAAATGTGTTCGATAGACGCAGTGTCAGGAGGAACGAGTGAAACATAAACAACGTTGGGCGGGGGCAATCTGCTGTTTTGTCCTTTTCATTGTGGTGTGCCTCTTTCTGGCGACGCATATGAAAGGCGCTTTTCGGGCTGCCGGGCACCCTGAAATCGGTCTGCTGTTTTTCATTCTTCCTGGAGCGGTTGCCAGCTTTTTTTCACAGCGTAGAGAAGTTCTTAAACCGCTGTTTGGCGCAATGCTGGCAGCACCGTGCTCGATGTTAATTATGCGACTGTTTTTTTCTCCCACCCGCTCATTTTGGCAGGAGCTGGCGTGGTTATTAAGTGCAGTCTTCTGGTGTGCGCTGGGAGCGTTGTGCTTCTTATTTATCAGCAATCTGTTCAAGCCACATCACAGAAAAAATCAATAAAGCCCTCAAACAGAGAGGGCTTATCCGGCGATCAGGCGTCAAGATTCTCTTTCACCCATGCGGCAAAATCGGTATAGCCGCCAATGTGTTGCTGATCGACAAAAATCTGCGGCACGGTTTCTACAGGCTTCCCGGCTTTCTGCTGCAAATCTTCTTTAGTGATCCCTTCAGCACGAATATCAACATACTGATACTGAAAATCATCACGTTCGTTGCTCAACTGCTCTGCTAGATCTTTCGCTCGCACGCAGTAAGGACATCCCGGGCGCCCAAAAATAACGGTTTGCATTGTTTCTCTCCTCACAGGTTTATATTTGTCATGATCACGCCAAAGCTTATTCGCTAAAAGTAGGTTTAGGCTGTTGCATTGATTGGCTAAAACTATGATTGATTAAAGCTATAACTGTTAAGCACAACGTAACGAAAGGTTTTAAACTGGCTGTTCACTTTGTAGAGGGAAGCTTATGCGCGCGATGGGTAAATTGCCTAAAAGCGTGTTGATACTGGAATTTATCGGAATGATGCTGCTGGCAGCGGCGCTGTTATCGGTAAGCCACTACCTTACGTTTCCGGCACCGTTTGCTACGCCAGAAGCGCAAATTCTGATGATTTTTCTCGGTGTTTTACTCATGCTTCCCGCTGCCGTGGTGGTTATTCTTCAGGTGGCAAAACGACTTGCCCCACAATTGATGAACCATCCACCGGAATCTTCACGTTCAGAAAGAGAAAAAGATAATGACGCCAACCATTGAACTTATTTGCGGTCATCGCTCCATTCGCCATTTCACTGATGAACCAGTTTCTGCTGCGCAGCGGGAGGCGATTATTAACAGCGCCCGGGCAACGTCCAGCTCTAGTTTTTTGCAGTGCAGCAGCATTATTCGTATTACCGATCCCGCACTGCGTGAAGCCCTGGTGCCGCTAACCGGTGGACAAAAACACGTTGCGCAAGCTGCAGAGTTCTGGGTTTTCTGTGCCGACTTTAACCGTCATTTACAGATTTGCCCGGATGCCCAGCTTGGTCTGGCTGAACAACTGCTTCTCGGTGTGGTTGATACGGCGATGATGGCGCAAAATGCGTTAACCGCGGCGGAATCGTTGGGATTGGGCGGAGTATATATTGGCGGCCTGCGCAATAACATTGAAGCGGTGACGGAACTGCTGAAATTGCCAAAGCATGTTCTGCCTCTGTTTGGTCTGTGTCTTGGCTGGCCGGCGGATAATCCAGATCTTAAGCCGCGTTTACCTGCCTCTATTCTGGTGCACGAAAACAGCTATCAACCGCTGGATAAAGAAGCGCTGGCGCAATATGACGAGCAATTAGCGGAATACTACCTCACTCGCGGCAGCAACAATCGTCGGGACACCTGGAGCGACCATATTCGCCGGACGATTATTAAAGAGAGCCGTCCTTTTATTCTTGATTATTTACATAAACAAGGCTGGGCGACGCGCTAAATCGGTAATGCCGGTGTATGATACGCCGGCTTTTGGCCAGGTTGACAGAGAGGTACAGGGTGAAAATTGCCATATTGTCCCGGGATGGAACGCTCTATTCGTGTAAGCGGCTGCGTGAAGCTGCGATACAGCGCGGTCACCTGGTTGAAATTCTCGATCCGCTTTCTTGCTACATGAACATTAATCCTGCTGCGTCTTCGATTCATTATAAAGGGCGCAAGCTTCCTCATTTTGATGCAGTGATCCCGCGTATTGGTACCGCCATTACCTTTTATGGTACGGCAGCGCTGCGCCAGTTCGAGATGCTGGGCAGTTATCCGCTGAATGAATCCGTCGCCATTGCTCGCGCGCGTGACAAATTGCGCTCAATGCAGTTACTGGCGCGTCAGGGCATTGACTTGCCCGTCACGGGCATTGCGCATTCGCCGGACGATACCAGCGATTTGATCGAGATGGTCGGTGGCGCGCCGCTGGTGGTCAAACTGGTCGAAGGCACACAGGGAATTGGTGTGGTGCTGGCGGAGACGCGGCAGGCGGCGGAAAGCGTGATTGACGCATTTCGCGGGCTGAACGCCCATATTCTGGTACAGGAATATATAAAAGAGGCGCAAGGGTGTGATATTCGTTGTTTGGTTGTCGGCGATGAAGTGGTTGCGGCAATTGAACGGCGAGCGAAAGAGGGCGACTTTCGTTCCAATTTGCATCGTGGCGGTGCGGCAAGCGTCGCCAGTATCACTCCGCAGGAGCGTGAAATCGCCATAAAAGCCGTGCGGACGATGGCGCTGGATGTTGCGGGGGTAGATATTTTGCGTGCTAATCGTGGACCGTTAGTGATGGAAGTGAATGCGTCGCCAGGTCTGGAAGGCATAGAAAAAACGACCGGTATCGACATCGCGGGTAAAATGATCCGCTGGATTGAACTTCACGCGACGACAGAATTTAGCCTTAAAACGGGCGGTTAATCGCAATATCGTTGTTGATCATGGTTTTGCCTGCGCTTTTTGCGTAAGCTGTGCCGGTCTTTTTATCGGAAGAGGTTGTACAAAATTATGACATCGCTGGTCGTTCCTGGTCTGGATACGTTGCGTCAATGGCTCGATGACCTGGGGATGAGTTTTTTTGAATGTGATAACTGTCAGGCGCTGCATTTGCCGCATATGCAGAATTTCGACGGTGTCTTTGATGCCAAAATCGATCTGATTGATAACACGATCCTGTTTTCTGCTATGGCCGAAGTCAGACCATCTGCCGTGTTGCCGCTGGCGGCAGATTTATCGGCTATCAATGCCAGTTCGCTGACCGTGAAAGCATTTCTTGATATGCAGGATGATAATCTGCCAAAACTGGTGGTTTGCCAGTCTTTATCTGTTATGCAGGGTGTGACCTATGAACAGTTTGCATGGTTCGTGCGCCAGAGCGAAGAGCAGATTTCGATGGTTATCCTCGAAGCCAATGCCCATCAACTGCTACTGCCTGCCGAGGATGAAGGGCAAAACAACGCGGCTGAAAACTATTTCCTTCACTGATAACTCCTTTTGATTTCGCAGTCGCTGTTGCAGTGACTGCGTGTCGTAATATTTTCTGCTGAATTTAACCTTTCATTAAAGATTGTTTCACTTATGTGGTGGCGAATTTGTTTTATCGCATAGATCAAATGCGAATAAAAATTTGCTAAATGCCGTTTTTTAATTACAGCTATAGTTTCAAACCCTGGCTAAAGTTATTCTTGCGAGGCTTTTATATAGCGAGCAATGCTGGCCGGGAGAGAGTTCTCTTTTCTTACACCGTGCCGATAAAGAATATGCACGTTTATTGCATATCTTTCAGTGTGACAACTTTTGTTCGTTTGTTAACGAACTTTCAGAAGGAAAGAGATATGGCTGCCTTAAATAAAAAATGGCTATCGGGTCTGGTTGCAGGCTCTCTGATGGCTGTCTCTGTCGGCACGCTCGCGGCTGAACAAAAAACACTTCACATCTATAACTGGTCTGATTATATCGCCCCGGATACGGTGGCCAATTTTGAAAAAGAGACCGGTATCAAAGTCGTCTATGATGTTTTTGATTCCAACGAAGTGCTGGAAGGTAAATTAATGGCGGGGAGCACGGGATTTGATCTTGTTATTCCGTCAGCCAGCTTTCTTGAACGCCAGTTGACCGCGGGTGTGTTCCAGCCGCTGGATAAAAGCAAACTGCCAGAATGGAAGAATCTCGATCCAGAACTGCTGAAGCTGGTGGCAAAACACGATCCCGACAATAAATTTGCCATGCCGTATATGTGGGCAACCACCGGAATTGGCTACAACGTTGATAAAGTCAAAGCAGTGCTGGGCGAAAATGCTCCTGTTGATAGCTGGGATTTAATCCTGAAACCAGAAAATCTGGAAAAACTGAAAAGTTGCGGCGTCTCTTTCCTCGATGCGCCGGAAGAAGTTTTTGCCACCGTGCTGAATTATCTCGGCAAAGATCCGAACAGTACTAAAGCGGATGATTACACCGGGCCGGCTACCGATCTGCTGTTAAAGCTGCGCCCGAACATTCGTTATTTCCACTCTTCTCAGTATATCAATGATCTGGCGAATGGCGATATCTGCGTCGCTATTGGCTGGGCGGGCGATGTCTGGCAGGCGTCTAACCGTGCGAAAGAAGCGAAGAACGGCGTGAACGTTTCCTTCTCGATTCCTAAAGAAGGAGCGATGGCATTCTTTGATGTCTTTGCCATGCCTGCGGATGCCAAAAATAAAGATGAGGCTTATCAGTTCCTGAATTATCTGCTACGCCCGGATGTGATTGCGCATATCTCCGACCATGTGTTCTATGCCAATGCTAACAAAGAAGCAACGCCGCTGGTGAGTGCGGAAGTGCGTGATAATCCAGGAATTTATCCTCCGGCGGATGTCCGCGCGAAGTTGTTCACTCTGAAAGTACAGGACCCCAAAATCGACCGTGTGCGCACCCGCGCCTGGACCAAAGTGAAGAGCGGAAAATAATCTGCTGAATCAGAAGCCGGACGGGAACAAAGCTCCTGCCGGCAATTCGCACCATCATGGTGCGCTTGCACACATTAAATGCCGGAGAGCAGCCGTGAATGACGTTATCTCTCGCCCGCAGGCGAAAAACCGTAAGGCGCTGACACCGCTATTAGAAATCCGTAATCTGACCAAATCTTATGAGGGGCAACATGCAGTCGATGATGTCAGCCTGACCATTTATAAAGGCGAAATCTTTGCACTGCTGGGCGCGTCCGGTTGTGGTAAGTCTACGTTGCTACGGATGCTGGCAGGTTTCGAACAACCCTCTATCGGACAAATCATGCTTGATGGTGTCGATTTGTCACAGGTGCCGCCTTATCTGCGGCCTATCAATATGATGTTTCAGTCCTACGCGTTGTTTCCGCATATGACTGTGGAGCAGAACATCGCCTTTGGTTTGAAGCAGGACAAACTGCCAAAAGCGGAAATTGCCAGTCGGGTCAATGAGATGCTCGGGCTGGTGCATATGCAGGAGTTCGCTAAACGCAAACCACATCAGCTTTCCGGCGGTCAACGTCAGCGTGTGGCGCTGGCCCGAAGCCTCGCCAAACGCCCGAAGTTATTACTGCTTGACGAACCGATGGGCGCGCTGGATAAGAAACTGCGTGACCGGATGCAGCTTGAAGTGGTGGATATTCTGGAGCGCGTCGGTGTGACCTGCGTAATGGTCACCCACGATCAGGAAGAGGCGATGACCATGGCGGGGCGTATCGCCATCATGAATCGTGGAAAATTTGTCCAGATTGGCGAGCCGGAAGAAATTTATGAGCATCCGACTACCCGCTACAGCGCTGAGTTTATTGGTTCGGTTAATGTTTTTGAAGGGCTGCTAAAAGAACGCCAGGAAGAGGGGTTGTTGCTCTATTCTCCGGGACTGGTACATCCGTTGAAAGTGGATCCTGAAGCATCCGTGGTAGATAACGTGCCGGTACATGTGGCGGTGCGCCCGGAAAAAATCATGCTCTGTGAGGAATCTCCTGCCGATGGTTGTAACTTTGCGGTGGGGGAGGTGGTGCACATTGCCTATCTTGGCGATCTTTCGGTGTATCACGTTCGTCTGAAGAGCGGACAGATGATTAGCGCCCAACTACAAAACGCCCATCGTTATCGCAAAGGTTTACCAACATGGGGCGATGAAGTGCGCTTGTGCTGGGAAGTGGACAGTTGTGTGGTGCTGACGGTGTAAGGAGAAAAGATGAGTACACTTGAACCTGCTGCCCAGCCCAAATCGCCAGGCGAATTTAAGCTTTGGTTATCGCGGTTGCAAATGAAGCACGGGCGTAAACTGGTGATTGCGCTGCCCTATATCTGGCTAATCCTGCTGTTTCTGCTGCCATTTCTGATCGTCTTTAAAATAAGTCTGGCAGAGATGGCGCGCGCTATTCCCCCGTATACCGAACTGATGGAGTGGGCTGACGGGCAACTGTCGATCACTCTCAATCTCGGTAATTTCCTGCAACTGACCGACGATCCGCTCTATTTAGATGCTTATCTTCAGTCGTTACAAGTGGCGGCGATTTCGACTATTTGCTGTTTACTGATCGGCTATCCGCTGGCGTGGGCGGTGGCGCACAGTAAGCCCTCGACCCGCAATATCCTATTGCTGCTGGTGATCCTGCCGTCGTGGACCTCGTTTCTGATTCGTGTCTACGCCTGGATGGGGATATTAAAAAATAATGGTGTGCTGAATAATTTTCTGCTGTGGCTGGGGGTTATCGATCAACCGCTGACCATTCTGCATACCAACTTTGCGGTTTATATTGGCATTGTTTACGCCTACGTGCCGTTTATGGTGCTGCCGATTTACACTGCGTTGATTCGTATTGATTATTCGCTGGTGGAAGCCGCACTGGATCTCGGTGCACGGCCGCTGAAAACGTTCTTTACCGTGATTGTGCCACTGACCAAAGGCGGGATTATTGCCGGATCGATGCTGGTCTTTATCCCGGCGGTCGGCGAGTTTGTGATCCCGGAACTGCTCGGCGGCCCGGACAGCATCATGATCGGGCGCGTGTTGTGGCAGGAATTCTTCAATAACCGTGACTGGCCAGTGGCTTCGGCGGTGGCGATCATCATGTTGTTGCTGTTGATCGTACCGATAATGTGGTTCCACAAGCATCAGCAAAAAAGCGTGGGAGAACACGGATGAATAATTTACCGGTCGTTCGTTCACCCTGGCGGATTGTGATTTTGCTATTGGGCTTCACCTTTCTTTATGCGCCAATGCTGATGTTGGTTATCTATTCGTTTAACAGCTCGAAGCTGGTGACGGTGTGGGCAGGCTGGTCAACGCGCTGGTACGGCGAGTTATTGAGTGATGACGCGATGATGAGCGCGGTTGGTTTAAGCCTGACAATCGCTGCCTGTGCGGCAACGGCGGCGGCGATCCTCGGGACTATTGCGGCGGTTGTGCTGGTACGTTTTGGGCGGTTTCGCGGCTCAAATGGCTTTGCCTTTATGATAACCGCACCGTTGGTGATGCCGGATGTGATCACGGGCTTGTCGCTGTTGTTATTGTTTGTCGCGCTTGCGCATGCTATCGGCTGGCCAGCGGATCGCGGCATGTTGACCATCTGGCTGGCGCATGTCACCTTTTGTACGGCTTATGTGGCGGTGGTTATTTCTTCGCGACTGCGAGAGTTGGATCGCTCTATTGAAGAAGCCGCGATGGATCTCGGCGCGACGCCGCTGAAAGTGTTTTTCGTTATTACGCTACCGATGATCATGCCAGCGATCATTTCTGGCTGGTTACTGGCTTTTACTCTGTCGCTTGATGATCTCGTCATTGCCAGTTTTGTCTCCGGCCCCGGAGCCACCACATTGCCGATGCTGGTTTTCTCTAGCGTACGGATGGGAGTGAATCCAGAAATTAACGCTCTGGCGACGTTGATCCTCGGTGCGGTTGGCATTGTTGGATTTATCGCCTGGTATTTAATGGCACGTGCAGAAAAGCAGCGGATACGCGATATCCAGCGTGCAAGACGTGGCTGAAGACACTAAAATTTGCCAACCTGGCTATATTATGCCGCGCAGGTTGCGGCATTGTTTTCATGGAAGACGAAACGTTGGGATTTTTTAAGAAAACATCTTCATCACATGCCCGTCTGAATGTACCCGCGATGGTACAGGTGGCGGCGCTTGCCATTATTATGATCCGCGGCCTTGACGTGCTGATGATTTTCAATACGCTGGGCGTGCGTGGTATTGGTGAGTTTATCCATCGTAGTGTGCAAACCTGGAGCCTGACGCTGGTCTTTTTAAGCAGTCTGGCGCTGGTATTTATAGAGATCTGGTGCGCGTTCTCACTGGTGAAAGGCCGTCGCTGGGCACGTTGGCTCTATCTGCTGACACAAATCACTGCGGCCAGTTATTTGTGGGCAGCCTCGCTCGGTTATGGGTATCCAGAGCTGTTTAGCATTCCCGGTGAATCAAAACGCGAAATCTTTCACAGCCTGATGTTGCAGAAGTTGCCGGATATGCTCATCTTGATGCTGCTATTTGTGCCCGCCACCAGTCGGCGGTTCTTCCAGTTGCAATAATGTGTATAATCGTCGCCCCTGATGATGTGAAGGTCAATGTATGCAGTGCGCACTTTACGACGCGGGTCGCTGTCGTTCCTGTCAGTGGATAACCCGGTCGATTCCAGAACAACTTTCCGCTAAAACCGCCGATCTTAAAAACTTACTTACCGATTTCCCGGTTGCGGAATGGTGCGTGCCAGTCTGCGGCCCGGAACAAGGGTTTCGTAATAAAGCCAAAATGGTGGTGAGTGGTAGCGTTGAAAAACCACTGCTCGGTATGTTGCATCGCGACGGCACACGGGAAGACCTTTGTGACTGCCCGCTTTATCCTGCCTCATTTGCGCCCGTTTTTGCGGCGCTAAAACCGTTTATCGCTCGTGCGGGGCTAACCCCGTATAACGTGGCGCGTAAGCGTGGCGAACTGAAATACATTCTGCTGACCGAAAGCCAGAACGATGGCGGTATGATGCTGCGTTTTGTGTTGCGTTCAGAAACCAAGCTGGCGCAGTTGCGTAATGCGTTACCGTGGCTACAGGACCAACTACCGCAGCTTAAGGTCATTACCGTCAATATCCAGCCAGTGCATATGGCAATTATGGAAGGGGAGACGGAGATTTACCTGACTGAGCAACAGGCGCTGGCGGAGCGTTTTAACGATGTGCCGCTGTGGATCCGTCCGCAAAGTTTCTTCCAGACCAATCCGGCGGTCGCCAGCCGGCTTTATGCCACCGCGCGCGACTGGGTAAGGCAACTGCCAGTTAAACATATGTGGGATCTGTTCTGTGGCGTGGGGGGCTTTGGTTTACACTGCGCGATGCCTGACATGCAGTTAACCGGGATCGAAATTGCGCCAGAAGCCATTGCCTGTGCGAAGCAGTCAGCCGCTGAACTGGGCTTAACGCGTTTGCAATTTCAGGCGCTGGATTCCACTCAATTTGCTACCGCTCAGGGGGAGGTACCGGAGCTGGTGCTGGTTAATCCACCGCGTCGCGGCATTGGTAAACCGCTGTGTGATTATCTCTCAACGATGGCACCGCGTTTTATCATCTACTCCAGCTGTAACGCCCAAACGATGACCAAAGATATCCGCGAGTTGCCGGGGTATCGTATTGAAAGAGTGCAGCTTTTCGATATGTTCCCACATACCGCGCATTATGAAGTGTTGGTGCTATTGGTGAAGCAATCTGAAGCCGCGGCTTCAGATTGCTGACCAGGTGCGCGTTGTTCATGCCGGATGCGGCGTGCGCCTTATCCGGCCTACAAAATCGTGCTAAATCAATATATTGTAGAGTCAATGTGGTCCTGAGAAGCGTAGCGCATCAGGCAATCTTACTTTTATCATCAGTCTCAATTACTGCGGGAACCACTGGTCGCTGATTTTCTGATACGTACCGTCCGCTTTAACGGCTGCCAGTGCGTTATTCAGTTTCTCCAGCAGGGCTTTGTTATCCGGGCGAACAGCGATGCCCAGACCGGTGCCGAAGTATTGCGGATCGGTCACTTTTTCGGTAGCAACACCCAGTTGCGGGTTTGTTTTCAGCCACTCATTTACCACCGCTGTGTCGCCAAATACGCCATCAATACGACCATTTTTCAGATCGATAAAAGCATTTTGATAACTATCATAGGAGACTGTTTTCACTTCCGGGTGTTGATCCTGAATATATTTCTGGTGCGTCGTACCGTTTTCCATCCCAATACGTTTGCCTTTCAGATCTGCAAACGTTTTGTAGGCATCTTTTTTGGCTATGACGACCGCTGAGTTTTCGTAGTAGGGCGTGGTAAACGATACCTGCTTGCTACGCTCAGGCGTGATATCCATACCGGAAATAACCGCGTCATATTTCCTGAATTTCAGTGACGGGATCAGGCTGTCGAAAGCGTGATTGGTAAAAGTACATTCTGCCTGCATCTGTTTGCATAACGCTTTTGCCAGATCGATATCAAAACCAACAATCTGGTTATTGGCGTCCATCGACTCGAACGGAGGATAGGTCGCTGATACGCCAAAGTTGATTTTTTCCGCGGCAGAAGCGCCGAACGCACAGGATGCCAGTAATGCAGCAAGAACTAACTTTTTCATGATGGAACTCCCGTCTGTCAATCTTATGATTTTTAGCCGTGTCTGCGGCATGGATTTACAATGCCACTAAATGAATTTATATGCAATAAATATGATTAAATAATTTGTTTGTCATAAAAAAAGACGGACAACTTAGTGTGTTGCCCGTCTTCATTATAATGATTTATGCAGTATGTGGATTCTGTGTGGGTGTCTGATGCGACGCTGGCGCGTCTTATCAGACCTACAAATCATCCAGCGAATGTAGGCCGGATAAGGCGGTTTACGCCGCATCCGGCATCAGCACGCAGTCACATTAATTCCGGCGTTCAAAGGCAAGGGCTTTGCGCTCGATCAGACGCATCATTAGCGTCAGCAGGCCGTTAACGACCAGGTAAATAATCCCCGCCGCACCGAACACCATTACATCGTAGGTGCGACCGTACAGCAACTGGCTGTAACCCATCACTTCCATCAACGTAATGGTGTATGCCAGAGAGGTACTTTTGAATACCAGCACCACTTCGTTGGAATAAGATGAGAGAGAGCGTTTAAGCGCATACGGCAACAGGATCGCCAGCGTATCTTTTTTGCTCATCCCCAGGGCGCTACAGGATTGCCACTGACCTTCCGGGATCGCGCGAATCGCACCGTAAAACAGCTGCGTGGTGTACGCCGCACTGTTCAGCGACAACGCAATTAGCGCGCACAACCACGGTTCTGACAACAGATGCCACAGTGCCGGATATTCCTGTAACGTCGGGAACTGGCCCGGCCCGTAGTAAATCAGAAAGATCTGCACCAGCAGCGGCGTACCGGTAAACAGCGTGATATAGCCCCGCACCAGCCACACCAGTACCGGCGTTTTCAGCGTCAGGATGATGGTAAAAATTAACGCCAGAATCAGTGCCACAATCAGCGAGGCAATCGTCAGCGTCAGGCTGGTATGCAGCCCTTTCATTAGTTCGGGTAAATACTCAAGCATCAGCCAGGCCTCCGCTCAAAACGTGTCGCGCGCAGGTCAATGCGTTTGAGAATGTACTGACTTAACAGGGTGATCACCAGGTAAATCGCCGCCGCCACAATGTACCAGGTAAATGGTTCCTGAGTGCGGGTAGCAATACTTTTGGTTTGCAGCATTAAATCATTCACACTAATCAAACTGACCAGCGCGGTATCTTTCAGCAGTACCAGCCACTGGTTGCCGAGGCCGGGCAGTGCATGACGCCACATCTGCGGCATCACCAGACGAAAGAAGATGGCTGATTTCGACAGCCCCAGCGCCTGACCCGATTCCCACTGGCCTGGTGGCACCGCTTTCAGTGCGCCACGCAGGGTTTGCGAAGCATAGGCGGCATACAGTAACGACAGGGCGATGACGCCGCAGAGGAACGGGCTAACGTCGAAGTTCTCAATGTTCATCTGCACCGGGATCTGCACGAACCCAAGATTGATGGTAAAGCCATCCGAAAGCGTCAGCAGTAGCTGCGAGGAGCCAAAATAGATAAACAACACCACCAGAATTTCTGGCAGACCACGTAAAATCGTTACCAGTGCCGAACCTGCCCACGCGACAGGGCGCCATTTCGCTGACTCCCACACCGCGAAGAACATTGCCAGCGCCAGTCCGACAATCAATGCACAAACGGCAAGGCCGACGGTCATCCCGGCGGCACTTGCTAAAGGAAAAAATTCATTCATCAGGAATTACTTCTGGAACCATTTGTTGTAGATGGTTTCGTAAGTGCCATCTTTCTTCACTTTTTCCAGCGCGGTGTTGAATTTCTGCTGCAGTTCAGTATTGCCCTGACGCACTGCGATGCCGAGGCCAGTACCGAAGTAATCTTTATCGGTCACTTTATCGCCCACCGCCGCCAGTTTCGGGTTATCTTTCAGCCATTCGGTTACCACTGCGGTGTCGCCGAATACGCCGTCGATACGACCGTTTTGCAGATCCAGTTTTGCGTTCTGGTAGCTGTCATACGGAACAGTGGTGATTTCCGGGTGCTTATCCATAATGAATTTCTGGTGCGTCGTTCCGTTCTGAACGCCGACTTTTTTGCCTTTCAGCTGATCAACGCCGGTGTATTTACCCTGCTGACCCACAAACAAGGCAGAGTTGTCATAGTACGGGGTGGTAAACAGTACCTGCTTTTCACGTTCAGGGGTGATATCCATCCCGGCCATAACGGCGTCCACTCGGCGGAATTTCAGGCTTGGGATCAGGCTGTCGAATGCCTGGTTAGAGAAAGTACAGGTTGCATCGATCTCTTTACACAGCGCCTGCGCCAGGTCAACGTCAAAACCGACGATCTGGTTATTCGCGTCCATAGATTCAAACGGAGGATAGGAAGCTTCGGTAGCAAAACGGATAGTTTCGGCTGCTGTGGCGGAAAGACTAAAACCTGCAATTAACGCGGCAATCAGAACTTTTTTCATTGTCGTTATCCCGAATCTTAGTGAGAGAGATAGTTTTTAAATGCTTCGGTTTGCGGCTCGGTAAAGCAGCTCGCGTCGCCTTGCTCTACGATGTGACCATTTTCCATATACACCACACGGCTGGCGGTTTTACGCGCGACTTCAACTTCGTGGGTGACGATCACCTGGGTAATGTTCGTTTCCGCCAGCTCACGAATAATGCTGACGATTTGCGCGGTAATTTCCGGGTCCAGCGCGGCGGTCGGTTCATCAAACAGCAGCACCTGCGGTTCCATCATCAGCGCACGGGCGATGGCGACACGTTGTTGCTGACCACCGGAAAGGTGCAACGGGTAACGATCGCTATAAGGTTTCAGTCGCAGGCGTTCCAGCAATTTTTCCGCGCGAGCCAGCGCCTGATCTTTACTCAATCCCAGCACGCGGCAGGGGGCTTCAATCAGGTTTTGTTGTACCGTCAGATGCGGCCATAAATTGTATTGCTGAAACACCATCCCAACATTACGACGAAGCTCGCGGATCGCTTTGTCTGACGGCGCTTTAGTGAAATCGAAATGGTTGCCTGCGATGTTGAGCGTACCGGAGCGCGGCATCTCAAGCAGATTGAGTACACGCAGCAGCGAGCTTTTCCCCGCGCCGCTGGGGCCAAGTAACACCAGTGTTTCGCCCTGCGGGCAATCCAGCGTGATATCGAACAGCGCCTGATGTGCGCCGTAGAAGCAATTAATGCCGTTTAATTGAATACTCATTGACACTCGTATACTGGCAGTCGGATAGCTATTGAGGTCGAAGATAGTACCTTTGACAGAATAATTATGCAATATTTCTGCTTTAAAAGTTAAATGCAAAGCGCATTATTCACTAAACATAGCACAAAATAACGGGGTCAGTAGGTGGCGAGCATAAATGTCGGCATTCCTTGCAGAATGCCGGACAATTTACGGGGGTTATTGGTTGATCAATGTCTTAGCGGTTCTCTATGGACTGGCGGAGCGTGCCCGCTGTCGCATGGACACTGCCGCCCAGATAACGCACATCGTCGATGACCCAACACTGGCCTTCCTGAATCATTAACACTTCATCTTGCCAGCTTTGATCGCCCTGTTTCAGGTCCACGCGCAACGGAATATTGCGCGCATCGTGATTAGGGATGGTAGATGCGCTGGCAACACGGGCGCTGTCAGGTAACGTGGTACGACTGGAGAAGGGATCGCTGCTTAACAATTCACGATGGATATTATTACGGCTGGCATTGCTAAGCAGGGTTGCCAGTTTGTCGCTCAGGTAGGGGCGCAGAGCGGTGATATCGTTACTGCGATGCAAAATGCGATAGTCGTAAAATTGCTGAGCCACGCTATCGGGGCCGCCTTCGATGCAGGGACCACTGCGGGTGCCATTGTCTTTATAAGCGGGAGTGACGGTGGTGCAGGCACTGAGTAGCAGTGCGCAAGGGATAAGCATTGTCAATTTGCTGTAGCGCATAATGATTTCCTTATAAGCGAACGCTCTGAAAGCGTTCTACGATAATAATGATATCCTTTCAATAATAGCGTATCAGTCCGATAATGCGTTGAAGATCGAAGGCTTAGCAAACAAGGAGATCGATCATGCAATTTTCCACAACCCCAACACTGGAAGGCCAGACCATCGTTGAATATTGCGGTGTGGTGACCGGCGAAGCGATTTTAGGCGCTAACATTTTTCGCGATTTCTTTGCCGGTATCCGCGATATCGTTGGCGGACGCTCCGGGGCGTATGAAAAAGAACTGCGTAAAGCGCGGGAGATAGCATTTGAAGAGTTAGGCGATCAGGCCAGAGCGCTGGGGGCCGATGCCGTGGTCGGTATTGATATCGATTACGAAACGGTCGGGCAAAACGGCAGTATGTTGATGGTCAGCGTCAGCGGAACGGCGGTGAAAACGCGTCGATGAAAAGAGTTCTCTGGTTGGTCACTGCTGCTCTGTTACTGGCAGGATGCGCTGGCGAAAAAGGAATTGTCGAGAAAGAGGGATACCAACTCGATACCCGACGTCAGGCGCAGGCGGCGTATCCACGCATTAAAGTGTTGGTGATCCACTACACCGCAGATGACTTCGATAGCTCGCTGGCGACACTGACCGACAAACAGGTCAGTTCGCATTATCTGGTGCCTGCCGTGCCGCCGCGTTATAACGGTAAACCGCGCATCTGGCAACTGGTGCCGGAACAGGAACTGGCCTGGCATGCGGGAGTCAGTACCTGGCGCGGCGCAACACGGATTAACGATACTTCGATTGGCATTGAGCTGGAAAATCGCGGCTGGCAAAAATCGGCGGGCGTGAAATATTTTGCGCCATTTGAGCCTGCGCAGATTCAGGCTCTTATTCCTTTAGCGAAAGATATTATTGCTCGTTACCACATCAAGCCGGAAAACGTGGTGGCGCACGCAGACATTGCGCCGCAGCGTAAAGATGATCCCGGTCCGTTGTTCCCATGGCAGCAACTGGCGCAGCAGGGGATTGGCGCCTGGCCGGATGCTTCGCGGGTCAACTTTTACCTTGCCGGACGTGCGCCGCATACGCCAGTCGATACCGCATCATTGCTGGAACTGTTGGCGCGCTATGGCTATGACGTGAAGCCCGATATGACGCCGCACGAGCAAAAGCGAGTGATTATGGCCTTCCAGATGCACTTCCGCCCGGCGTTATATAACGGCGAAGCGGATGCGGAAACTCAGGCCATCGCACAAGCGTTGCTGGAGAAATACGGTCAGGATTAGCGCGGCAGTTTTCCGTGGTCGCGCAGCCAGGCGGCAGTTTTTTCGATGCCTTCATCCAGGGTGATGACTGGCTGATAACCTAACTCTTCCTGCGCACGCGTAATATCGAGCGTAAAGTCAAAATTCAGCTTGGAGACGCCGTAGTGGGTTAGCGGCGGCTCTTTTGCTGATTTGCGTCCTAAACGTTCCATACTGCGGGCGATCATATCCAGCATCGGGTAAGGCACTGACCGAATACGACAATCAATATTCAGTTCGTCAATCAGTTTTTGCACGATACTGCGCAATGTGCGATGTTCGCCGTTGGTAATGTTGTACGCACGACCAGAAGGGCGTTTATCGCATGTTTCCTGACTTGCCAGCCACATGGCGTGAACCGCATTTTCGTAGTACGTCATATCGACCAGCGCGCTGCCGCCGTGCGGTAACAGAATGCTGCCATAGTGGTGCATCATATGTGCCAGACGGGGGATAAAAACTTTGTCGTGCGGCCCGAACAGGCTTTGTGGGCGTAAGATGGTAAAGCGTGTTTGCGGGTTTGCCTGCGAAAGCAAGTTGATCACCTCTTCGCTGGCGGCTTTACTGCGGGCAAACTCATTGGCGAAACGGTGAGGACGAAAATCTTCTTTGATATCGCGGTGGTGGTGATAATCGAAGTACAGGGACGGTGAAGAGATATGAATAAAATTACGCACGCCCCAGGCAACAGCCCATTCGCCCAGGCGGCGAGTGGCACGAACGTTGGCCAGATCGAACGCCTGCTGCGTTCCCCACGGCGAGGTAAAGCTGGAACAATGCCACAGCGTATCAATACCTGCGAGCATCACTTTCGCCTGCGATGAGACCAGCTCGGTCAGATCTGCCAGGACAAACTCTGCGCCCATTTTTTCCAGCAATTTGCCCATCGCTTCATTGCGACCGGTCGCTCGCACGCTAATACCTTTCTGGCATAAAAACTCTACCGCGTTTCGACCTAAGCCGCTGGTGGCGCCGGTAACCAGTACCTTCATATCAATCCACTGTTGTTGAGAAAATGACGTGCGCATTCTTCCGTGATTTCCCCCTTGATGCAATGGGAAACATGAAAGAATAACGCAGGTTTTTTCGATTAATCTGTGCTTTGTTCTGCAAGTCTGGCAATTTGTTTTGCCATACCGCGAAAAATAAACAGATGTGCAGGGATCATCAATAACCAGTAAAACAGGCCTGGCATGCCGTGCGGATGCCAGAATGCGCGAACATCGATAGTACGATAGTCGCCTTTATCTTCCAGGGTAAAACAAAGCCGCCCAAGCCCCGGCGCTTTCATACCAAATAACAACGTGAGTTGTTTTTCCGGTTCAACGACAATCACTTTCCAGCTATCCACTGCATCGCCCGTTTGCAAGTATTCTCGTTCGGGGCGACCTTTCGCGAGTTTATGGCCGATCGCCCGGTCCATCAGCGCTCGGGTTTGCCATAAAATATTGCCAAAGAAATAACGCTCCTTACCGCCGATTTGATTCACTACTTTCCATAAGGCCTGAAGGTTGGCAGAGGTTTTTACTGTAAACCCTGCCTGTTTAGCGAAATAGCCATATTCTGGTCGCCAACGGGCGAAAGCCTGAGCGTCATATCCCCAGTCGCTGGAGTTGGCCAGTTTTTCTTCTTCTTTCAACGTGTGGCGTACCGCGTCATCGAAGGCGATTAACGGTTGTGGGATGAGCGCGCGTAGTGCGGTGTCATCTGCCAGCAGATCGTGTTTTAGCCCCTGAATCAACGCGTTGGCGGTGGTGGGCGGTACGGAAGTAATTACATTGAGAAACCACACCGAAATCCAGCGGGTGGGGAAAGGGATGGGGAGCAACCAACGGCGCTTACCGCTCACCGCCATAAAATGTTCAAACTGTTGTTGATAACTGAGCACCTCTGGTCCGGCGGCTTCGAATATCCGATGCTTGCTGGTAGGGTGGTCTAACAGCGCCACCAGATAGTGCAGCAGATTTTCCAGCGCAATAGGCGTAGTGCGTGAACGAACCCAGCGTGGCGGCGTTAACACTGGCAGGTTGTAAACCATATCGCGCATGACTTCGAATGCAGCCGATCCGGCGCCAATAATAATTCCCGCTCGTAGCTCAGTAATCGGTACACCCGCTTCACGCAGAATGTCCGCCGTAGCCTGACGGGCACGCAGATGATCAGACTGCTCATGAGGTGGGGCCTGCAACGAACTGAGAAAGATTAATTGCTTAACGGGGACTTCGCGTAGCGCATCACGCACGTTGAGGGCCACCTGGCGCTCCTGAGCGATGAAATCACCGCCTTCGCCCATGCTGTGCACCAGAAAATAGACAGTATCGATATCCTGCAACAGGGCCGGAAGGTTATCCGGCCAGCTAAGATCGAGTGTATGACAACTGACGTTAGCCAGTTGCCACTTTGCAAGCCTGTCGACATGACGTGCCGCTGCCAGGATCTGATGCCCTTGCTGGCTGAGCGTTTGCACCAGATGTTGACCGATATAGCCACTGGCGCCGAGAACTAAGATGCGTTGCGGCACGCCTTTCTCCTTAACGGGCTAAGAAAGCGCGCCAGTGGGCGGCGACTTCCGCCAGTTGTTCACGCGAGACGTCAAGATGGGTCACCAGGCGGACAATCGGCGAGGCGTTAATCAGCACATTTCTTGCTTTCATATATTCGCCTAACGCGGCGGCATTTTCTTCACCGACACGGACAAACAGCATATTGGTGTCCTGGCGCATCACATCTGCGCCTGCTGCACGCAGTTGCTCCGCCATCCAGGCGGCATTGTCATGGTCTTCCTGCAAACGCGCGACGTTATTTTTCAGCGCATACATCCCGGCAGCAGCCAGAATCCCGGATTGACGCATGCCGCCGCCGGTCATTTTTCGCCAGCGAATGGCACGTTTGATGTAGTCGCGATTACCGACCAGTAATGACCCGACTGGCGTACCAAGACCTTTCGACAGACAAATGGTGAACGAATCACAATATTGCGTGATCTCTTTCAGTTCGCAGCCATAAGCCACCACGGCGTTAAAGATGCGCGCACCGTCAACGTGCAGCGCCAGATTACGCTCGCGGCTAAATTCCCATGCCTGTTTCAGGTATTCACGCGGCAACACTTTGCCGTTGTGGGTGTTTTCGAGACTGAGCAATTTGGTGCGGGCGAAGTGGATATCGTCGGGTTTGATTTTCATTGCGACTTTATCCAGCGGTAGCGTACCGTCGGCAGCAGCGTCGATGGGTTGCGGCTGAATACTGCCCAGCACCGCTGCACCACCGGCTTCAAACAGATAGTTATGCGCCGCCTGACCGACAATATACTCCTCGCCGCGTTCGCAGTGACTGAGCAGAGCGACCAGGTTAGCCTGGGTGCCGGTAGGCAGAAAAATGGCGGCTTCTTTACCGGAAAGCTCTGCTGCATAGTTCTGCAGAGCATTGACGGTAGGGTCGTCTCCGTAAACGTCGTCCCCAACCGGGGCGGCCATCATCGCTTCGAGCATGGCGCGGCTCGGTCGGGTTACGGTATCACTGCGTAAATCAATCATGGCATATCCTTATTTATGACGGGAAATGCCATCCTTTTTACCTTAGCCAGTTCGTTTTCGCCAGTTCGATGACTTCATCACCACGTCCGTTGATGATCGCCCGCAACATATACAAGCTAAATCCTTTTGCTTGTTCGAGTTTGATTTGCGGTGGAATGGCTAATTCTTCTTTGGCGACCACCACATCTACCAGTACCGGACCATCAATGGAGAAGGCGCGCTGCAGAGCTTCATCAATTTCAGACGCTTTTTCCACGCGGATACCGGTAATACCGCAGGCTTCGGCAATACGAGCAAAGTTGGTGTCGTGCAATTCGGTGCCGTCAGTCAGATAGCCCCCGACTTTCATTTCCATTGCCACGAAACCCAGCACGCTGTTGTTAAACACGATGATTTTCACCGGTAATTTCATCTGTACTACTGAGAGGAAATCGCCCATCAACATGCTGAACCCACCGTCGCCGCACATGGCGATAACCTGGCGTTCTGGCTCTGTGGCCTGTGCGCCCAGCGCCTGTGGCATGGCGTTGGCCATCGAACCGTGGTTAAACGAACCTAACAATCGGCGTTTACCGTTCATTTTCAGATAACGTGCGGCCCACACGGTTGGCGTACCGACATCACAGGTGAAGATGGCGTCATCATCGGCCAAATGACTGATTTGTTGGGCCAGATATTGCGGGTGGATCGCTTTATCGCTGGGTTTAGCTAAATCGTCCAGCCCTTTGCGGGCATCGCGGTAATGCTCCAGCGCCTTGTCGAGAAATTTGCGATTGGTTTTTTCTTCCACCAGCGGCAGTAATGCACGCAAGGTTGATTTGATATCGCCTACCAGCGGCAGTAATGCACGCAAGGTTGATTTGATATCGCCTACCAGCGCCATATCCACCTTGCTGTGCGCGCCGATGCTCGCTGGATTGATATCAATCTGAATGATTTTGGCATCAGTAGGATAGAACGCGCGGTAGGGAAATTGGGTGCCGAGCAACACTAACGTGTCGGCGTTCATCATGGCATGAAAACCGGATGAAAAGCCGATTAAGCCAGTCATTCCCACGTCGTAGGGATTGTCATACTCGACATGTTCTTTCCCGCGCAGGGCATGAACGATGGGCGCTTTAATTTTCCCGGCTAACTCCACAAGCTCTTGATGTGCGTCCGCACAGCCGCTGCCGCACATCAGAGTGATATTGTCGGAATAATGCAGCAGTTGCGCCAGCTTGCGTAATTCTTCTTCTTCCGGTGTTACTACCGGCAGTGGCGCGTGATACCAGCTCGTGGTCGCCCCTTCCGGGGCAGGTTTTAACGCCACATCGCCTGGTAAAACCACTACTGAAACGCCGCGGTTTAACACCGCTTTGCGCATGGCGATCGCCAGCACTTGCGGGATCTGTTCTGGATTGGAAACCAGCTCGCAATAGTGACTACATTCGCGGAATAACTCTTGCGGGTGGGTTTCCTGGAAATAGCCGCTGCCAATTTCGCTGGAAGGGATGTGGGCGGCAATCGCCAGAACTGGAACGTGATTGCGATGGCAATCAAACAGGCCGTTGATTAAGTGCAGGTTGCCGGGGCCACACGATCCCGCGCAGACAGCCAGTTCCCCCGAAAGTTGAGCTTCAGCACCCGCGGCAAAAGCGGCGACTTCTTCATGGCGAGTGGACATCCATTTAATGGTACCCATCCGATTAAGGCTGTCGCTAAGTCCGTTAAGAGAATCACCTGTGACACCCCAGATGCGTTTCACCCCTGCCGATTCGAGCGTTTTGGCAATATAAGCAGCAACCGTTTGTTTCATGGTTTTCCGTCTCCTGAATGTGATGACGGTAACAAGTTTAGTTCATCTGATGGAAGGTGAAGGGGGTGGGAAAAAAGGAAGCACTAACTGTTAAAATGCCCGATGACAGGATTATCATCGGGCATGGAGCAACTACGCGAGAACTAAATCTCCTTGCGGATGGCAGGAGCAGGCCAACACATAACCTTCGGCGATTTCCGCTTCGGTCAGCGTCATGGTGCTGGTTACCGTATATTCACCGGAAACCACTTTTGTTTTGCAGCAGCCGCAAACACCTGCACGGCACGCGGCGACAACCGGAACTTTATTGCTTTCCAGCGCCTCCAACAATGTAGTGCCAACAGGTGCGTAAAACTCTTGCGCCGGTTGCAGTTTGGTGAATTTCAGACCGCTGGTCGCCGCTTCAGCTACTGGCGTAAAGAACTTCTCTTTAAAGAAACGCGTTACGCCGAGCGCTTTTACTTCCTGTTCCACCCAATCCATATACGGCGCCGGACCACAGGTCATGACGGTGCGTGAGGCTAAGTCAGGAACACTTTCCAGCAGTTCGCGGGTCAGACGTCCGGCAACGAACCCCTCGGTAATGTTATTTTCCGCTACCAGTGTCAGTGGATAATGACTCCATTCGTCGGCAAAAATGACATCCTGCGGCGTGCGCACGTTGTAGATCACCTGGACATCTGCCTGCGGACGGTTTTTCGCCAACCAGCGACGCATCGACATAATCGGCGTGACGCCGCAGCCTGCCGCCAGCAGCAGGAATTTATCTTCTGGCTTATCGTCGCAGGTGAATTCCCCCATCGCATCCGAAAGCCAGATATAGTCGCCGCGTTTTACGTCGCGGGTCAGCCACTGGGAACCGACACCGTCATCAATTCGCCGTACGGTCAGTGTGATGTATTCACTCACGCCCGGTGTGGAGGAAATAGTATAAGCACGCAGCGTCTCTGCCGAGTTACGTACGCTGACCAGCGCATATTGCCCGGCGCGATACGGATAGTAATCGTGGCAAATCAGAGAAAGGGTCCACACATCTGGCGTTTCTTGCTTAATGTGATGAACCTGCATCCGCCACGGGCATTGATTTGTTGGCATCGTCATTCAAAAACTCCTTACGCGCTCAACAGTTGCTTCATATCTTCTTCAACAGTGGTGATAGAACGCAGACCGAATTTTTCGTTCAGCACCGCCAGCAGATCTGGCGTCAGGAAGCCCGGTGCAGTAGGGCCAGTGACGATATTTTTCACGCCCAGAGAAAGCAGCGTCAGCAGAATGACAATCGCTTTCTGCTCGAACCAGGAGAGCACCAGTGACAGCGGCAGGTCGTTAACTCCGCAGCCCAGTTTTTCTGCCAGCGTCACCGCCAGAATTATCGCAGAGTAAGCATCGTTACATTGACCGGCATCCACCAGACGCGGCAGACCTTCGATATCGCCAAACTCGAGCTTGTTAAAGCGATATTTACCACAGGCGAGGGTCAGGATCAGACAGTCATCCGGCACGCTGGTGGCGAAATCGGTGAAGTAATGGCGTTCGCCGCGCGCGCCGTCACAGCCGCCAAGCAGGAAGATATGACGCAGTTTTTCACGGCTCACCAGATCAATCAGCGTATCCGCCGCGCCAAGCAGCGTCTGACGACCAAAACCAACGGTGATCAGATGCGGAATTTCACTGTATGGGAAGCCTGCCATTTGTTGCGCCTGGGCGATGACCGGCGAGAAATCCTCGCCATCCAGATGGCGAACGCCCGGCCAGCCAACGATGCTGCGGGTCCAGATACGATCATCATACGCGCCTACGGTTGGATCGATGATGCAGTTAGAGGTCATCACGATAGGGCCCGGGAAACGAGCGAACTCAACTTGCTGGTTCTGCCAGCCGCTGCCGTAGTTACCGACCAGATGTTTAAACTTACGCAGTTCCGGGTAGCCGTGGGCTGGCAGCATTTCACCGTGAGTGTAGACGTTAACGCCCGTGCCTTCGGTTTGTTCCAGCAGATTGTAGAGATCTTTGAGATCGTGGCCGGAAATCAGGATACATTTGCCCGCCGTCGCTTTCACGTTCACTTGAGTTGGTGTCGGGTGACCGTATTTACCGGTTTCGCCTGCGTCCAGAATGCTCATCACTTTGAAGTTCATCTGGCCGATTTCCATTGAACATTCGAGAAGCGCGTTCATATCGGCAGGCCAGGTCCCCAGCCACGCCATGATCTTATGGTACTGGGCGTAAATATCATTGTCGTATTGACCGAGAACGTGCGCGTGTTCCATATAGGCCGCCGCACCTTTCAGGCCATACAGGCAGAGCAGACGCAGGCCGAGAATGTTTTCGCCAATCGCTGCTTTATCTTTATTTGGCGTAAATTCCGCCGCCTGACGTTGCAGCTCGCCGAGATTGTCACTCACCAGTTGCAGGTCAGCCATCGGGTTATCGACATGAGCGTTTGCATCCACTGCCAGACATTGCGCTTTCAGCGCTTCACGCAGAGCAATGGCTTCACGGGCGTAGCCGACAATACGCGGAGAATCGAAGTTAACGTTGGTCAGGGTTGAGAAAAAAGCACGCGGCGCGAAGCTATCTACATCGTGGTTGATGATGCCGTATTCACGCGCTTTTACCGCCCAGGCAGAAAGCCCTTGCAGCGCCGCGATGAGTAAATCCTGAAGGTCAGAGGTTTCCGCCGTTTTACCACACATCCCCTGCGCGTATGAGCAGCCGTTTCCTGCCGGAGTACGGATAGTTTGTTCACATTGCACACAAAACATGATCACACCTTTTAAAGTTATATTTAATATACATGTTTAAGGTTAAGACGCTTAATGCAGGGATAAAAGTGATTTTTGCTGCAACTTTAAGGGAGATTGATTTAGCGCAATTTTAGCGGCAGAGATCTACCGCCAGAGAGGTATTAGGCAGAGAAAAGGGCGATGAGAATCGGCACTAACAGGCTAAGAATAAAGCCGTGAACAATTGCCGCCGGGATCATCTCTAAGCCGCCGGTTCGCTGGAGTACGGGCAGAGTGAAATCCATTGATGTGGCACCGCATAAGCCGAGTGCAGTGGATCGACTGCGGCGTATCAGGCCGGGAATCAACATGATGGCGAGCAGTTCTCGCGCCAGATCATTAAAAAACGTCGCACTACCGATTACCGGACCAAAAGATTCGGTCAGCAAGATGCCGGAAAGTGAATACCAGCCGAAACCGGAGGCCATTGCCAGTGCGGTGTTGATGGGGAGATCAAGAATAAAGGCGTTAATTAAACCGCCAATTAAAGAACTTGCTACGACGACCGCCGCGACGATTATTCCACGGCGATTAAGGATAATTTGTTTTAAGGTCATGCCATTGTTGCGTAGCTGAATCCCGACGAGAAAAAGTAACAGAATTAGTGTGTATTCGCTGGCTTCAGTAGCGTGTTGTAAGAAAGCAAAACCACTAAGGCCGATGACAAAACCAATCACCACCACGCCGCACAGTTTTAGCGACTCCAGCGCCATCGCAATACGTGACGGCAATTTCTCTTGCTGGTGGTTGTTGCGCCACGGCAGACCGCGCTCCAGCCACATCAGGGCGACAATATTACACAGCAAAATAACGGTAATGCTAACGGCGGAATAATGCAGGATCGCCAACAGATTACTGGCGAGATTATCAAGAAACGCCAGACTGATGCCCATAAAAAAGAGAATGAGATAGACCATCCAGCTTAATAGCTGATTAATGCGTTTTAACGCAGCTTTTTGGCGAAGCGGAATGAGGTAACCCACAATCAGGGGAACCAGAATGATTAACAGCCCAGAAAACATGAAAACCCAGTCCTTGCAAAGAAGAAGTCGAAATGCGCGATGACACACTACTGAAAGCGGAAGGACGAGTAAAGTTGCAATTAAAAGGAAATGTTATGCATCAAAGGGGGGAATTCTATTTGAGAGTTTAGCATTGTTGCGCTCCTGTCATGTGCAATGCCATATAAAGCCACTGGCGCAGGGAGCGCGCAGAGGACGGCCAGTCGCCGCCGCCCCCTGCACCCCCGGGCTTTGGCGAACAAAATCGCCGCTGCGCGGTGCCTTCAGCTTATCCCCTTCGGCTACCGGGTCGGGCGCGAGGTAACGTCCCTGTAAAACGCGCCCTCAGCCCACATCCATGTGGGCTGCCCCGGCCTTCGGGGAACGCTTCAGCGATTTTGACGCCACCAACCCCCGTGCGGTTTGTAACGTCGATGATAAAACAATCAGGGCAGATAAAATGCTAATTAACCACGCTTTTCCAGAAGGGTCCGGTAAATCAGACCACCGATAATGCCGCCGACAATTGGCACTACCCAGAAGAACCACAACTGCTCTAACGCCCAGCCACCCTGGAAGATGGCAACCGCAGTACTGCGCGCCGGGTTAACGGAAGTATTAGTTACCGGGATACTGATTAAGTGAATCAGCGTTAATGCCAGACCAATGGCGATTGGTGCAAAACCTGCCGGAGCGTGTTTGTCGGTTGCACCATGGATAACCAGCAGGAAACCTGCACTCAGTACCAGTTCAACCACCAGGGCAGAAAGCATGGAATAACCGCCAGGTGAATGCTCGCCATAACCGTTAGAAGCAAAGCCGCTGGCGGCAGCATCAAATCCAGCTTTACCGCTGGCGATTAAATATAACAGCGCCGCCGCAACAATACCGCCGACAACCTGAGCAATCACGTAGCCAATCACTTCTTTGGTCGGGAAACGACCGCCAGCCCATAAGCCAATAGTGACCGCAGGGTTAAAATGCCCGCCGGAAATGTGACCGACAGCAAAAGCCATCGTCAGTACGGTCAGACCGAACGCTAACGCGACACCGACAAAACCAATGCCTAATTCCGGGAATGCTGCCGCCAGCACGGCGCTGCCGCAGCCACCAAAAACAAGCCAGAAAGTACCAAAACATTCGGCTGCTAATTTTCTGAACATATCCACCTCAATTAAAAATTGACCCTGTGAAAATACGGTCGTTTTATATGGTCGCCGTAAAAAAGTGGCGACAGAAATAATGCGTGGCTATTGTAAAAACGAAAACAATATATTCACCAGATAAATAAATACATTAAGTTTGATTTAGGGCAACTGGCGCTTCCCCCATATAGTCATTTGTCTGATTGACAGTGTAGTGCAAACGGCTGAATTAAGCCTTTAGGCGTAATAAAAAATAATTTAGCTTGCTAATTATTTGATTTTGTTATTTTTGCTGACAAACCGCAAACGGATCATACGATCCAATTATTCGCTCATTTTTCAGACATTTGCCATGCTTAAATGTGAAGTCATCACGTATTGCTATGGCCTTTCCCGTTATACTGCCAGAGTAAAGGATAAGTTACATATTTCTGGAGGGGATATGATTCTTGAGCGCGTTGAAATTGTCGGCTTTCGCGGTATCAACCGATTGTCGTTGATGCTGGAGCAAAACAACGTCCTGATCGGGGAGAACGCGTGGGGCAAATCCAGTTTACTGGATGCTTTAACCCTGCTGTTGTCGCCAGAGTCAGATCTCTACCATTTTGATCGCAATGATTTCTGGTTTCCACCGGGTGACATCAACGGTCGGGAACATCATTTACATATTATTCTGACCTTCCGCGAATCGCTGCCAGGACGACATCGGGTACGGCGATATCGTCCGCTGGAAGCCTGTTGGACGCCGTGCACTGATGGTTATCATCGCATTTTTTATCGTCTGGAAGGGGAAAGTGCAGAAGACGGCAGCGTGATGACGCTACGTAGCTTTCTCGATAAAGACGGACATCCGATTGATATTGATGATATTAACGAGCAGGCGCGCCATCTGGTGCGCTTAATGCCAGTTCTGCGCTTACGCGACGCTCGCTTTATGCGCCGCATACGCAATGGTACGGTGCCGAATGCTCCTGACATAGAAGTCACCGCACGCCAGCTTGATTTTCTTGCCCGTGAATTATCTTCACATCCGCAAAATCTCTCTGACGGACAAATTCGTCAGGGACTTTCCGCAATGGTGCAATTACTGGAACATTACTTTTCGGAGCTGGGGGCCGGACAATCGCGATATCGCTTAATGCGTCGGCAGGCTAATAATGAGCAGCGGAGCTGGCGTTATCTGGACATCATCAACCGGATGATTGACCGGCCAGGAGGGCGTTCGTATCGGGTTATTTTGCTCGGACTATTTGCGACTTTATTGCAGGCAAAAGGTACGCTACGGCTGGATAAAGACGCGAGTCCTCTATTGCTGATAGAAGATCCAGAAACGCGTCTGCATCCGATTATGCTTTCAGTCGCCTGGCATCTGTTGAATCTTCTGCCTTTGCAGCGTATTACCACCACCAATTCTGGTGAGTTACTTTCGTTAACTCCAGTGGAACATGTTTGCCGCCTTGTACGGGAATCTTCCCGTGTCGCCGCCTGGCGACTGGGGCCAAGTGGTTTGAGTACTGAAGATAGTCGGCGTATCTCGTTTCACATTCGCTTTAACCGTCCGTCATCGCTATTTGCCCGTTGCTGGCTGCTGGTGGAAGGCGAAACGGAAACCTGGGTTATCAACGAGCTGGCGCGTCAGTGTGGGCATCATTTCGATGCAGAAGGGATTAAGGTGATTGAGTTTGCCCAGTCTGGATTAAAGCCTCTGGTCAAATTTGCCCGTCGGATGGGCATCGAGTGGCATGTGCTGGTTGATGGCGATGAAGCCGGTAAAAAATATGCCGCTACGGTACGCAGCCTGTTGAATAACGATCGTGAAGCCGAGCGTGAACACCTGACAACGCTACCGGCGCTGGATATGGAACATTTTATGTATCGTCAGGGGTTTTCCGATGTGTTCCACCGTGTGGCGCAAATCCCGGAAAACGTGCCGATGAATTTGCGCAAAATTATCTCGAAGGCGATCCATCGTTCCTCCAAGCCCGATCTTGCCATTGAAGTGGCTATGGAAGCCGGGCGTCGCGGTGTGGAATCTGTCCCCACTCTGTTGAAAAAAATGTTCTCGCGTGTGCTGTGGCTGGCGCGTGGTCGGGCCGATTAACCGCGAAACATTGTCGCCATTTGTGGCTGAATTGTGTCGAGCATCTCATAGCGTCGACGATATTCAGCCCGTTTTTTGCTGGCGATATCGGCAATCTCTTTGCGAGCGATGCTTGTCGGAAGACGGTAGTGCCGTTCAGCATCGCACTCACCGCCAACTGATTCCCAGAAGGCGTTGTAATCAGCGTGGATTTTGCCTTCTTTATCACGATAACGCAGGCTACGATAAATATGTGTTTCATTGCTGACAGCGATAATTTGCTCAACCTGTAAGCGTTGGGCAAAGATACAGGCTGCTTCCATCACGAGGCGTTTTGGAAACAGGCCGTGGCAGGCTTTCGTCGCATTTTGTATTTCCTGATGCGGCACTTCCCATTTCGCGCCTTGTAGCCCGCCAATAAACATCGTTCTTTTCCTCTGATATTCACAAAGAGTAAAGGTGAGCTCCGCCAGAGGGATACCGTCGCCGTTACGGAACAGAATTGTGCTGTCGCCTTCTTTATCCATAGAGATCATCATGGTCAGCTCAAGCGTAAACTGCTCGCCGTTTTTTCCTTCCAGCTTCGCCAGTTGCAGCCCGGGGGTATTCAAATATAAGCTGAACTCCTCTGCCGACATACACGCGCGCAGCAACGCATAATGATAGCGTAACGCCCCCAGCAATTGCTTGCGATTAAGATTCGCAGCAAGGTAAGGGCGGTGCAGACGAACAGGCAGACGCGGCTGGCGCGTTAACAGGGTATTGAGGTTAGGCCAATGGGCAAGCTCGTTCATCCACTCGACGCTTAAACGCGGCATAATCAAAGAGCGCAGCAAAAATTTCTGGCGAAAGCTACGGCGATGCCAGAATTTACCCGGTCGCCATTGACCACCAGCCAGACGAAGGAAAAGAGACATGCTGCTAAGAGGTTCAGATGGTGTAAATGTCTGTTCAGTGAGCTGCGACATATTCATAAAATCAATGGTTATACATAACATCGATTTCACTATTACTTACCTTAACAAAACATCAATCATGTAATTACTAACGGAAATTTTAGGGGGTTGTTGATATTTTGTTGAAGTTAGCGACCCAGTTGCGCATATGGAGTATTCAGAATATTTATGAAAAAGCGGAGAAACGTGAAGAAGCGTTACGTTATTGCGTTGGTGATAGTCATTGCCGGGCTGATTGCATTATGGAAAATTCTTAATGCGCCTGTGCCAACGTATCAGACACTGATTGTACGCCCTGGAGATTTGCAGCAAAGCGTGCTGGCGACCGGAAAACTGGACGCACTGCGAAAGGTTGACGTGGGGGCGCAGGTCAGCGGTCAGTTGAAAACGCTGTCGGTAGCGATTGGCGATAAAGTGAAAAAAGATCAGCTTTTAGGGGTTATTGATCCCGAACAGGCAGAAAACCAGATTAAAGAAGTGGAAGCGACACTGATGGAGCTGCGTGCGCAACGTCAGCAAGCGGAAGCAGAACTGAAACTGGCGCAGGTGACATATTCGCGCCAGAAACGGCTGGCGCAGACGCAGGCGGTTTCTCAGCAAGATCTTGATACCGCCGCCACAGAAATGGCCGTTAAACAGGCGCAAATAGGCACTATAGACGCGCAAATTAAACGCAATCAGGCTTCTCTCGACACGGCTAAAACCAACCTTGATTACACGCGTATCCTTGCACCGATGGCGGGTGAAGTTACGCAAATCACTACCCTGCAAGGGCAAACGGTGATTGCCGCGCAACAAGCGCCAAATATTCTGACGCTGGCGGATATGAGCACCATGCTGGTAAAAGCGCAGGTTTCTGAAGCGGATGTTATCCACCTGAAACCAGGGCAAAAAGCCTGGTTTACCGTGCTGGGTGATCCGCTGACGCGTTATGAAGGGCAGATTAAAGATGTGTTGCCGACGCCGGAAAAGGTCAATGACGCCATTTTCTACTACGCCCGTTTTGAAGTGCCAAACCCTAATGGCCTGCTGCGTCTGGATATGACCGCGCAGGTGCACATTCAGCTTACTGATGTGAAAAATGTGCTGACCATTCCTCTGGCAGCGTTGGGCGAGCCGGTTGGCGATAACCGCTATAAGGTTAAATTACTGCGTAATGGCGAAACGCGTGAACGCGAAGTGGTGATTGGCGCACGTAACGATACCGACGTTGAGATTGTCAAAGGATTAGAAGCGGGTGATGAAGTGGTGATTGGCGAGGCCAAATCAGGGGTAGCGCAATGACGCCTTTGCTTGAGCTAAAGGATATTCGCCGCAGCTATCCCGCGGGTGACGAGCAGGTCGAGGTGCTGAAGGGCATCAGCCTGGATATTTATGCTGGCGAGATGGTAGCGATTGTCGGTGCTTCGGGCTCCGGTAAATCAACTCTGATGAATATCCTCGGCTGCCTGGATAAAGCAACCAGTGGCACGTATCGCGTTGCCGGACAGGATGTTGCCACGCTGGACGCCGATGCGCTGGCGCAACTGCGCCGTGAGCATTTTGGGTTTATTTTCCAGCGTTATCATTTGCTTTCACACCTAACCGCTGAGCAGAACGTTGAAGTTCCCGCAGTGTATGCTGGTGTTGAACGCAAACGGCGACTGGCACGCGCCCAGGAATTACTGCAACGGTTGGGGCTGGAAGAGCGCGTAGATTATTATCCCGCGCAACTGTCCGGCGGTCAGCAACAACGCGTCAGTATTGCCCGCGCATTGATGAACGGTGGACAGGTGATCCTCGCCGATGAGCCTACGGGCGCGCTGGACAGCCATTCCGGCGAAGAGGTGATGACTATTTTGCATCAGTTGCGCGATCGCGGACACACGGTGATTATTGTCACCCATGATCCACAGGTTGCTGCCCAGGCTGAGCGGGTGATCGAAATTCGCGACGGCGAAATCGTGCGTAACCCTCCCGCTACTGAAAATATGAATGTCGTCGCCGGGACGGAATCAATAGTTAAAATGTCTTCTGGCTGGCGGCAGTTTGTCAGCGGTTTTAACGAGGCGCTGACCATGGCGTGGCGGGCGTTGGCAGCGAATAAAATGCGTACCTTGCTGACTATGCTGGGGATTATTATTGGCATTGCATCGGTAGTTTCTATCGTGGTGGTGGGCGACGCTGCCAAACAAATGGTGCTGGCGGACATTCGCTCTATTGGTACTAACACGATTGACGTTTATCCCGGGAAAGATTTTGGTGATGATGATCCACAATATCATCAAGCACTCAAGTACGATGATTTAATCGCCATTCAAAGACAGCCGTGGGTTGCTTCTGCCACGCCTGCCGTCTCGCAAAATCTGCGCCTGCGTTACAGCAATGTTGATGTTGCTGCCAGCGCCAACGGTGTAAGTGGTGATTATTTCAATGTTTATGGTATGACTTTCAGTGAAGGGAACACGTTTAATCAGGAGCAATTGAATGGCCGTGCCCAGGTGGTGGTTCTTGACAGTAATTCGCGTCGTCAGCTTTTTCCGCATAAAGCTAATGTGGTTGGTGAAGTGATTTTAGTTGGCAACATGCCTGCGAGAGTCATCGGCGTGGCGGAAGAAAAACAGTCAATGTTTGGCAGCAGTAAAGTGCTACGCGTGTGGCTGCCTTATAGCACTATGTCCGGGAGGATAATGGGGCAGTCGTGGCTGAATTCCATTACTGTAAGGGTGAAAGAAGGCTTTGACAGCGCCGAAGCTGAACAGCAGCTCACTCGTTTATTGTCATTGCGTCATGGCAAAAAGGATTTCTTCACCTGGAATATGGACGGTGTCTTGAAAACGGTTGAAAAGACTACACGTACATTACAACTGTTTTTGACGCTGGTAGCGGTGATTTCTCTGGTAGTAGGCGGTATTGGCGTCATGAACATTATGCTGGTGTCGGTGACCGAGCGAACGCGGGAAATTGGCATTCGTATGGCTGTAGGAGCGCGTGCCAGCGATGTTCTGCAACAATTTTTGATTGAAGCTGTGCTGGTCTGCCTGGTGGGCGGCGCGTTGGGGATTACGCTTTCGCTGTTAATCGCTTTCGCCTTGCAGCTTTTTTTACCCGGTTGGGAGATTGGATTTTCTCCGTTAGCGCTGTTGCTGGCGTTCCTTTGCTCGACCGTTACTGGCGTTTTATTTGGCTGGTTGCCTGCAAGAAATGCGGCGCGCCTGGATCCAGTGGATGCTCTGGCGCGAGAGTAATTATGAGATAAAAATGCCAGCCGATCGGGCTGGCATTTTGCCTCCAGGATGTACACAATGAAACAGAAGAGCTATGCGACTGCTGCTTCTACTTCAACGGGCACAATGACACTGGCATGATTGCCTTTTGGCCCTTGGTGGACATCAAACTGAACGGATTGTCCAGCTTTTAGCGTTCTGTAACCATCCATCTGAATGGTGGAATAATGAGCGAAAATATCTTCGCCGCCGCCTTCAGGGCAGATGAAACCAAACCCTTTGGCATTGTTGAACCACTTAACAGTACCCTTTTCCATGCTTCGACATCCTTCGCAAATCTTATACAAGTAAGATGGAATAAACCGGGGTCAGAGAGGGGGCTGTTCAAAACCTCGCCAACTCTAGAAATACAATTTAGAGAAATAGGGCGAGCCGTCAAGCATTTGACAGGGGCCTGGGGGCAGGTATGAATCAAAAATTTGAAGCAGTTAACGCTATTGGCAGGAATGTGACAGATGTCGCTGATGCCAACGATAGATGATAGTTATCTATCATGTGAAGTAGATTGGTCAGGCAAATAAGCTCTTGTCAGCGGCAGAGCGTTCTGCCGATAACCGTAACCGAAGATGATAACTGACAATGGGTAAAACGAACGACTGGCTGGACTTTGAGCAACTGGCGGAAGAAAGAGTGCGCGACGCGCTAAAACCGCCATCTATGTATAAAGTGATATTAGTCAATGATGATTACACTCCGATGGAGTTTGTTATTGACGTGTTACAAAAATTCTTTTCTTATGATGTAGAACGTGCAACGCAATTGATGCTCGCTGTTCACTACCAGGGGAAGGCCATTTGCGGCGTCTTTACCGCTGAGGTTGCAGAAACCAAAGTAGCGATGGTGAATAAGTATGCGAGGGAGAATGAGCATCCATTGCTGTGTACGCTGGAAAAAGCCTGAATGCAGGCATAAAAATTGGGGGAGGTGCCTATGCTCAATCAAGAACTGGAACTCAGTTTAAACATGGCTTTCGCCAGAGCGCGCGAGCACCGTCATGAGTTTATGACCGTCGAGCACTTGTTACTGGCGTTGCTCAGTAACCCATCTGCCCGGGAGGCGCTGGAGGCGTGTTCCGTAGATCTGGTTGCGCTCCGTCAGGAACTGGAAGCCTTTATTGAACAAACCACGCCCGTTCTGCCTGCCAGCGAAGAAGAGCGCGACACGCAGCCGACATTGAGTTTTCAGCGTGTACTACAACGTGCGGTATTCCATGTTCAGTCCTCCGGTCGCAATGAGGTTACCGGTGCGAACGTTCTGGTCGCTATCTTCAGCGAACAGGAATCACAGGCGGCTTATCTGTTGCGCAAACATGAAGTCAGCCGCCTTGATGTAGTGAACTTTATTTCTCATGGCACGCGTAAAGACGAGCCATCTCAGTCTTCTGAACCAGGAAACCAGCCGGGCAGTGAAGAACAAGCTGGTGGGGAGGAGCGTATGGAGAATTTCACGACTAACCTGAATCAGCTTGCACGAGTGGGCGGCATTGACCCACTGATTGGTCGTGAGAAGGAACTGGAACGCGCCATTCAGGTTCTTTGCCGTCGCCGTAAAAACAACCCGCTGCTGGTTGGTGAGTCTGGCGTCGGTAAAACGGCGATTGCGGAAGGTCTCGCCTGGCGCATCGTCCAGGGCGATGTGCCGGAAGTGATGGCTGACTGTACGATTTACTCTCTGGATATCGGTTCTTTGTTAGCAGGCACCAAATATCGTGGTGACTTTGAAAAACGTTTTAAGGCGTTGCTCAAACAACTGGAACAGGATACCAACAGCATTCTTTTTATCGATGAGATCCACACCATCATCGGTGCAGGGGCAGCATCTGGCGGTCAGGTGGATGCGGCTAACCTGATCAAACCGTTGCTCTCAAGCGGTAAAATTCGCGTTATCGGTTCAACGACATATCAGGAATTCAGCAACATTTTCGAGAAAGATCGTGCTCTGGCGCGCCGTTTCCAGAAAATCGATATTACTGAGCCGTCGATCGAAGAAACCGTTCAAATTATCAATGGCCTGAAACCGAAGTACGAAGCGCACCACGATGTGCGTTATACCGCGAAAGCAGTGCGTGCGGCGGTAGAACTGGCGGTGAAGTACATTAACGATCGCCATCTGCCGGATAAGGCGATTGATGTCATTGACGAGGCCGGCGCGCGTGCGCGACTGATGCCGGTCAGCAAGCGTAAGAAAACCGTCAATGTAGCGGATATTGAGTCCGTGGTAGCTCGTATCGCGCGTATCCCTGAGAAGAGTGTTTCTCAGAGTGACCGCGATACGCTAAGAAACCTCGGCGACCGTCTGAAAATGCTGGTTTTCGGTCAGGATAAAGCTATTGAGGCGCTTACCGAAGCTATTAAGATGTCGCGCGCGGGTTTAGGTCATGAACATAAACCGGTAGGTTCGTTCCTGTTTGCTGGTCCAACCGGGGTCGGTAAAACTGAGGTTACAGTGCAGCTTTCCAAAGCTCTGGGCATTGAGCTATTACGCTTTGATATGTCCGAGTATATGGAACGTCACACTGTCAGCCGTCTGATTGGCGCGCCTCCGGGATACGTTGGTTTTGATCAGGGCGGTTTGCTGACCGATGCGGTAATTAAGCATCCGCACGCGGTGCTGCTGCTGGACGAAATCGAGAAAGCGCATCCAGACGTGTTCAACATTCTGTTGCAGGTGATGGATAACGGTACGCTGACCGATAACAACGGACGCAAAGCAGACTTCCGTAACGTGGTATTGGTGATGACCACCAACGCCGGGGTACGAGAAACCGAGCGTAAATCGATTGGCCTTATCCAGCAGGATAACAGCACCGATGCGATGGAGGAGATCAAGAAGATCTTTACGCCGGAGTTCCGTAACCGCCTCGACAACATTATCTGGTTCGATCATCTTTCTACTGATGTGATCCATCAGGTGGTGGATAAATTCATCGTCGAGTTGCAGGTACAGTTGGATCAAAAAGGCGTTTCTCTGGAAGTGAGCCAGGAAGCACGTAACTGGCTGGCCGAAAAAGGTTACGACCGGGCAATGGGTGCGCGTCCGATGGCGCGTGTGATTCAGGATAACCTGAAAAAACCGCTCGCCAACGAGCTGCTGTTTGGCTCGCTGGTGGATGGCGGCCAGGTGACCGTTGCGCTGGATAAAGAGAAAAATGAGCTGACCTACGGCTTCCAGAGTGCGCAAAAGCATAAACCGGAAGCCGCGCATTGATCTGATGGTTAGGTAAGTTGATGAAGTCCGTAATCTCGTCAGAGGTTACGGACTTTTTGTTTGTAGGCTGGGGCGGTGAAAACCCTATTTTTGGAGGTGAAGGTAAGTTGTTGATAATTAGTGCTGCTGGAAGGTAAGAATAAAAAAGGGGGGCAGCAGGAAAATGAGATGGTTTTGCTTTATTAACAACGGGCTAAACGTGTAGTATTTGAGTTCACTGCTGAGCAGGCAGCTTAGAAAATTCATGCCGGTAAGGTTGATAACTACGCGCAGTTCACTGCCGTACAGGCAGCTAAAATGCGAAAAAAAAGCCCGTACTTTCGTACGAGCTCTTCTTTAGAAGATGGCGGTGAGGGGGGGATTCGAACCCCCGATACGTTGCCGTATACACACTTTCCAGGCGTGCTCCTTCAGCCACTCGGACACCTCACCAAATTGTTTTGCTGCCCGACCTCATAGGTGGCAACGGGGCGCTACTATAGGGAGTTGTAGTAAATCGGTCAAGCAGAATTTATTAAGAACGATTCATTTGGTTACGCATTGTACATGCAGTTCGTTTGAATGAGATAATTGCAGAACGTGTTCTGAGCATTTGTTTATCAAAAGCTACGCAGAAAATATGAGATTGAAGCAATGTTAGACTAGCCCTTTTTGTGGTATGAAATGTAACTTATTGATTTTGTTTGGTTTTTTATGACTGTAAAAAGACGTTAACCTGTTATTTTGTAAGTTTTGGCAGTAAATCAATCGGATAGCCAGTTATCATTTCTGCTCACTGCCGTGCAGGCAGTTTCCGAACTCCCACATCATCTCCCGATATTTATTCCCCATAACTCCCGGGCGCAAAAAAGGCCGGTTAAACCGACCTTTTATTCGTTCTTTCTCTTCGCCCGTCAGGCGGTAAAACAATCAGCGACTACGGAAGACAATGCGGCCTTTGCTCAGGTCGTACGGGGTCAGCTCAACAGTCACTTTGTCGCCCGTCAGGATGCGGATGTAGTTTTTACGCATTTTACCGGAGATGTGTGCAGTAACCACGTGACCGTTTTCTAACTCTACGCGGAACATGGTGTTAGGTAACGTTTCCAGTACGGTACCTTGCATTTCAATATTGTCTTCTTTGGCCATCTAATCCTCTGGGGTATCACTACCATAATTTGAACCGGCAAGATAATGCCGAAGTTCTGTAAATAAGTAAAGATTTGTGCGCTAAATCGCAACAAACAGGTTTTGCACATAACTCCGAAAACACACGGCTAAGCCGCACCATAAGCGCAACATATAAGGGAGCGGTGAGATAAACGATGGGCGTTACCTGACGCGAAAAGTTCCTTATCGGCAGCGGAGTAATGAGCGTAACCAACTCTGCGATCGCAATTATAACACTCTGGTGAGAAATGTGCCGAAAACATTCATTCTTGCGGTGAAAACAATCGTCGCGGCACCCAGAAATTATTCGGTAATCGTCCGAGGCGCATCTGATTGAGATAACTCAGATAATCCCGACGGGGAATTTCGCAGGCGCCAAGCGAAGCTGTATGCTCATTAAGCACCTGGCAGTCGATCAATTTACCGCCATGATGGATAAATTCTTCACAGAATACTAATAGAGCAGTTTTAGAAGCATTCTCCATCCGACTGAACATCGACTCGCCGCAAAACAGTGTTCCCTGCGCCACGCCATACATGCCACCGACAAGCTCGTTTTCACGCCATACCTCTATTGAATGGGCATGACCTAACTCGTGAAGACGGTGATAAGCTTCGATTACGCCGCGCGTAATCCAGGTCCCTTCTTCGCGATTGCTGGCACATCCTTCTATGACCTTACCAAAAGCATAATTCAGAGTGACACGATACGGTGAGTGTTTATGAAAGCGTTTCATACTACGGCTGATATGCAGTGATTCCGGCCATAGTACCGCGCGAGGATCGGGCGACCACCAGAGGATGGGGTCGCCTGGAGAAAACCACGGAAAAATACCACGCTGATAAGCCATTAGCAGGCGTGCCGGGCTAAGATCGCCTCCCAGCGCCAGCAGGCCGTTAGGCTCACGTAATGCGCCTTCCGGGGAAGGGAAGGCTATTGAATGGCGAGAAAGCTGAACCAGGCGCATGACTGCAAAACTCCACTACGCAAGTCGGATCGTTCAATAATAGCTTACAAACCCTGCTTAAACTGGTAATAACGCCCCTGTCTGGCAAGCAGTTCTGCGTGGCTACCTTGTTCAATAATTTGCCCATTGTCCATGACTATTATTTGCTGGAAATGAGAGAGGCCGCGAAGCCTATGGGTCACCATTAATACTGTTTTTCCGTGCATCATTTCAGCAAGCAATTCAAGGATCTGGCTTTCGGTTGTGGCATCTAAACCTTCGGTAGGTTCGTCCAGCAGAACCAATGGCGCATCATGCAGCAGCGCGCGGGCGATAGCCAGACGGCGCAGTTCACCACCGGAGAGTTGGCGTCCGCCTTCCCCTAGCCAACTGTTAAGTCCTGCATCTTCGAGCAGTTTCTCCAGGCCAACACGACGCAATACCTCCGCCAGCGCTTCATCACTGGCGCCAGGTGCTGCAAGTAACAGGTTATCGCGCAATGTGGCGCTAAACAGATGTACACGTTGCGGTACAACGCTGATGGCCTTGCGTAACGTTGACTCACTCAGGCTGGAGATTGGGTTACCATTAAACAAAATCTCGCCATGTTGTGGGTCCCATGCGCGGGTTAGTAGCTGTAACAGGGTCGATTTGCCGCATCCGGTTCGTCCCAGAATAGCAATATGTTCCCCGGTGTTTGCCTGAAGGGAGAGCCCTTTTAGCGCTTGTTGGGATTGCTCGGGGTAAGTGAACGCAACATTGCGCAATGTCAGTGAAACGTGCTGTGGAACATCAGTGCTGGTGTCAGGGAAAGCCACTTCTGGTTTTTGTTCCGTTAAATCAGTGATGCGCATGGCAGAGGCAATGACTTGCCCCAGATGCTGAAAAGCGCCAGTCACTGGAGCCAGTGCCTCGAATGCAGCCAATGCACAGAAGACAAACAGAGCAATTAGTGCACCGGGTTGGCTATTACTGCCAACGCCGCCGGAGGCCATCCATAACATCAGGATCACCGCCAGCGCGCCAATCAACAACATAATTGCTTGTGACAAAGCAGTCAGCTCAGATTGACGGCGCTGTGCTTCCAGCCACTGAATTTCGGTATTCTCTAACTGCGTGCGATAACGTTCGCTGGCGCCAAAAATGGTCAGTTCGGCCTGGCCTTGCAGCCAGGCGGTTAATTGCTGCCGATACTGGCCGCGCAAGTGAGTCAGATTTTGCCCTGTACTTTTTCCCGCACGATAAAACAGCGGCGGCATCAGGAACAGCGTCAGCAACATGATGCCGCCCAGCGTGAAGGCGAGGGTGAAATCAAGGAAACTTAACCCGATAGTTACCACCATAATCACCACAAAAGCGCCCATCAGTGGCGAGATAACGCGCAAGTAAAGATGATCGAGCGTATCAACATCCGCCACGATGCGGTTGAGTAATTCGCCCTGACGATAGCGCGCCAGCCCGGCAGGAGAGAGGGGCAGCAATTTGCTGAAGGTGTAAATGCGCAGATGCTGCAATACGCGGAACGTCGCATCGTGGCTAACCAGACGTTCAAAATAGCGCCCGGCGGTGCGGGTGATCGCCGCACCGCGCACTCCTGCGGCAGGCAACATATAGTTAAAGCTGTACAGTCCTGCAATGCCCGCAACCGCTGAGGCTGAGAGGAACCAGCCGGAAAGCGTCAACAGACCGATACTGGCGAGCAGCGTGACAATTGCCAGCACAATACCAAGACTTAACATCCACTTATGGCGTTTATACAGTGCCAGATAGGGTAGCAAAGCGCGCATTTAAATTTCCTCCTGACGATGGGCCAGCAACGTGGAGAAAGGACCGTTAGCTACGCTTAAATCCGCGTAATGGCCTTGTTCTATGATCTGACCGTCCTGCATTACCCAGATGACATCCCAGTCAGCAAGATCTTCTAACTGGTGGGTGATCATTAAGGTTGTCTGGCGCAGCGATGCGGCGTTAAGCGCCTGCATCACACGCTGTTCACTGTGTGCATCGAGGCTGGCTGCGGGTTCATCCAACAATAATAATGAACAGGGATTAAGCAATGCTCGCGCCACCGCCACGCGTTGCGCCTGGCCCACGGAAAGACGAGCAGCCTGATCACCCACGGGAGTATCGACGCCTTGTGGCAGTGACGGAAGGAACTCACTGACCCAGGCATTATCCAGTGCAGTCTGTAACTCTTGCTCATTGGCATCAGGGCGTGCCAGCAGAACATTTTCCCGTAGTGTTGCCGCGGGTAATTGCGGGTTTTGACCAACCCAGAAGAGGTGCTTACGCCACGATTCTGGTGATAAATCTCGCAATTCTATCCCGTTGATCCGTAGCGACCCCTGATAGGAAAGAAAACCGGAAATCGCGTTCAACAGCGAACTTTTCCCTGATCCGCTACGACCAACTAACACCGCACGTTTTCCAGCTGATAGTGTGAAGTTCAGCGGGCCAGCCAGGGTTTTGCCTTCTGGTGATGTGATAAACAGATCCTCAGCCTCAATGGTTACCGGTTCGGTAGACGTCAATTCAGTCTCGCCGCGCTGTGGATGGGCGAGCGGAGTTTCCATAAACGTTTTCAGGCTATCTGCCGCGCCGACAGCCTGAGCTTTGGCATGATAAAAGGTGCCGAGATCGCGTAATGGCTGGAAAAACTCCGGGGCGAGAATCAGTGCCAGGAAGCCCGCGGCCAGCGTTACGCCAGTGTCGTAGTGACCAAAATCCAGCTCGCCGAGATAGGAGAAACCAAAATAGACCGCCACCAGGGCAATAGAAAGGGAGGTAAAGAACTCCAGAATGCCGGAGGATAAAAACGCCAGACGTAGCACTTCCATTGTCCGTTGGCGGAAATCTTCTGAGGCTGAACGGATACTTTCAATTTCAGCTTCTCCACGACCAAAAATACGCAACGTTTCCATGCCACGCAGACGATCAAGAAAATGTCCACTTAAGCGAGCAAGCGAGAGAAAGTTACGTCGGTTAGCATCAGCAGCGCCCATTCCAACTAAAGCCATAAATAAAGGGATTAATGGCGCGGTGCCCAGCAGAATGAGCGCCGCGGCCCAGTTAGAGGGGAAGATCGCTATGACAATCAGTAGCGGCACTGATACTGCCAGCGCCATTTGTGGCAGATAGCGAGCATAGTAATCATGCATATCGTCAATTTGTTCTAGCACTAACGTCGCCCAGCTTCCCGCCGGTTTGCCCTGAATCCACGCTGGTCCGGCCTGTTGCAGCCGATCCAGAACCTGACGGCGGATGGCAAAGCGGATATGTTGCCCGGCGTGATAACCCACTCGTTCGCGCAACCAAACTACCCACGCGCGCAGTATAAAGGTCAGCACCAGCATGGCGAAGGGAAGCAATAAAGCTTCTCTGGGAATGTTTTCCATGATCATATGTTGCAGAATACGCGCCATAAACCAGGCCTGGGCAATGATCAATATGCCGCTCACAAAGCCCAGCAAACGAGAAATATTCAGCCAACGTTGGGAGATGACGCTTTGCTGTTTTAACCAGCGAGTTAACTCTTTTTGACGAGATTTATTCATTGCACGCTTAGCAGGTGAGTTATCAGAATTTTTGCAGAGCAATGTTACAACGAGGAAAAAATAAAGGCGACCCATAGTCGCATGGCGCCGCCTTTTTTACCTTTGTTACTGATTTGTAAATTATTTTGCGTCAGCTAAACTGTCGAGGTAGCGTTCTGCGTCCAGTGCAGCCATGCAGCCAGTACCGGCAGAGGTGATGGCTTGACGATAAATGTGATCCATTACGTCACCTGCGGCAAATACGCCCGGAATGCTGGTTTGGGTGGCGTTACCATGAATACCCGACTGTACTTTGATGTAGCCGTTTTCCAGTTCCAGTTGCCCTTCAAAGATGGCGGTATTCGGGCTGTGACCGATAGCAACGAACAGACCAGCAACGTCGAGGGATTCGATGTTATCGCTGTTTTGCGTATCGCGCAGACGCACGCCAGTGACGCCCATCTGATCGCCAGTCACTTCTTCCAGCGTACGGTTGGTGTGCAAAATAATATTGCCGTTTTCCACTTTATCCATCAGACGCTTAATAAGAATTTTTTCTGCACGGAAACCGTCGCGGCGGTGGATCAAATGCACCTCGGAAGCAATGTTGGAAAGATACAGAGCTTCTTCAACAGCGGTATTACCGCCACCGATAACCGCCACTTTCTGGTTGCGATAGAAGAAACCATCGCAGGTGGCGCAGGCAGAAACGCCGCGGCCTTTAAATGCCTCTTCAGACGGTAAGCCGAGGTAGCGTGCAGAAGCCCCGGTGGCAATAATCAGTGCGTCACAGGTATATTCGCCGCTGTCGCCAGTCAGGCGGAACGGACGATTCTGCAAATCTACTTTGTTAATGTGATCAAAGATGATTTCAGTTTCAAACTTGGCAGCATGCTCATGCATACGTTCCATTAACAACGGTCCGGTCAGATCGTTTGCATCGCCTGGCCAGTTTTCCACTTCTGTGGTGGTGGTCAATTGGCCGCCTTTTTCCATGCCGGTAATCAGAACCGGTTGCAGGTTGGCGCGCGCCGCGTAAACGGCGGCTGTATATCCTGCCGGGCCTGAGCCCAGAATAAGCAGTTTGCTGTGTTTGGTCGTGCCCATGAGATCCCCATAGTTGTTGGCAGACAATGAGCAGGATTGTAGGAAATTTACAGCCGTAAAAAAAGAGTATGGCAATTTTGTTAACAATTTGTGCAATCGTCAGAAACGATGGATGCGCAGGAGTTGTGCGTCATTATCACGTCTGCTACTTAATTTTTTCGGTGTATGAGCTGATTAAATGATGATTAAACGTCACTGTTAATGAATAACTGGCATGTTGTACTAAAAAACGATGTTTTGCTTTGACAATCACCTGGCGTTTTGCGAAAACATTCGAGGAAGAAAAAAACAGTATTCTTATATGCGCATAATCATGCATGTAAATACCATGTTTACCGTGCTAGTGAAATCTACGTATGGCGTGGACAGACGCCATTCGTGATGTCGATAGCTGCCTCAAGGCGACGGTCTTCTCACCGTAGACCCAGGCATTGCGCGCCGTGAATCATCGTGATTTCGGTCTATCGTGACGGGTAGCGACTCTGAACAGTGATGTTGTAAGGGTCAGACAGGAGTAGGGAAGGAATACAGAGAGACAATAATAATGGTAGATAGCAAGAAGCGCCCTGGCAAAGATCTCGACCGTATCGATCGTAACATTCTTAATGAGCTGCAAAAGGATGGGCGTATTTCTAACGTCGAGCTTTCTAAACGTGTAGGTCTTTCTCCAACGCCGTGCCTTGAGCGTGTGCGTCGACTGGAAAGACAAGGGTTTATTCAGGGCTATACAGCGCTGCTAAACCCGCATTATCTGGATGCATCACTGCTGGTATTCGTTGAGATTACTCTGAATCGTGGCGCCCCGGATGTGTTTGAACAATTCAATACCGCGGTACAAAAACTTGAAGAGATTCAGGAGTGTCATTTGGTGTCCGGTGATTTCGACTACTTATTGAAAACACGCGTGCCGGATATGTCAGCTTACCGTAAGCTGTTGGGGGAAACCTTGCTGCGTCTGCCTGGCGTCAATGACACCCGGACATACGTTGTTATGGAAGAAGTCAAGCAAAGTAATCGTCTGGTTATTAAGACGCGCTAACACGGAACAGGTGCAAAATCGGCGTATTTTGATTACACTCCTGTTAATCCATACAGCAACAGTACTGGGGCAACCTGGTACTGTTGTCCGTTTTAGCATCGGGCGGGAAAAGCCTGTAACCTGGAGAGCCTTTCTTGAGCCAGGAATACACTGAAGACAAAGAAGTCACATTGACAAAGTTAAGCAGCGGGCGTCGACTTCTCGAGGCGTTGCTGATCCTTATAGTCCTGTTTGCCGTCTGGTTGATGGCAGCATTGCTTAGCTTTAACCCTTCGGACCCCAGCTGGTCGCAAACGGCCTGGCATGAGCCCATCCACAATTTAGGCGGAGCTCCTGGCGCGTGGCTGGCAGATACGCTGTTCTTCATTTTCGGCGTCATGGCCTATACCATCCCCATTATTATTATTGGTGGTTGCTGGTTTGCCTGGCGTCATCAGGACAGTGACGAATACGTTGATTATTTTGCCGTTTCGTTACGCATTATTGGTGTGCTGGCGATCATTCTCACTTCTTGTGGTCTGGCGGCAATTAACGCTGACGATATCTGGTATTTCGCTTCTGGCGGTGTGATCGGGAGTTTATTAAGCACAACGTTGCAGCCGTTGCTACATAGCAGTGGGGGAACAATTGCGCTGCTATGTGTCTGGGCGGCCGGACTGACGCTGTTTACCGGTTGGTCATGGGTGACCATTGCTGAAAAGCTGGGCGGCTGGATTTTAAATATCCTCACTTTCGCCAGTAATCGCACTCGTCGCGATGATACCTGGGTTGATGAGGATGAGTATGAAGACGACGAAGAGTACGAAGATGAAAATAACGGCAAACAGCGTGAATCACGCCGTGCCCGTATTCTTCGTGGCGCGCTGGCACGTCGTAAACGTCTGGCGGAAAAATTCATCAATCCAATGGGGCGTCATACCGATGCCGGGCGTCATACCGATGCCGCCTTGTTCTCTGGTAAACGGATGGATGATGAAGAAAATGCAACTTATAGCGCTCGCGGCGTCACTTCCGATCCTGATGATGTGCTTTTTTCGGGCAACCGCGCGACGCAGCCTGAATATGATGAATACGATCCATTATTAAACGGCGCGCCGATTATCGAACCTGTTGCCACGACCGCCGCAGCTAGCACGACGACGCAAAGCTGGGCTACGCCGATGGAACCACAAACTCCGTCTGTTGTGCCTGTTGAAGTTCCGCCGGTACAGCCTGGAGTGACCAGGCAACCTGCGCCGCAAATGGGTGAATCGGCGAACGCTCCTGCATCTGAAGGTTACCCGCAACAACCGCAATATGCGCAACCTGCGGTGCAATATAATGAACCGTTGCAACAACTGACTCAGCCGCAACAACCATATTACGTACCTGCACCGGAGCAATCTGTTCAGCAGCCGTACTACGCATCTTCGCCGGAACAACCAGTCCAGCAGCCGCACTACGCACCTGCGCCAGAACAACTGGTTCAGCAACCGTATTATGCGCCTGTACCGGAACAGCCGGCGACAGATAACACCTGGCAAGCTGAGGCGTCGCATTCCGCTTATGCTCCACAGTCTGCACACCAGCCGGAGCATACGTATCAACAGCCAGTAGCGCAACAGCCGTTGTATCAGCAACCGCCGCTGTATCAGCAACCGCAACCTGTTGAACCGCAACCCGTTGCGGAGCCTGAACCAGTTGTAGAAGAGACAAAACCCGCTCGCCCGCCGCTTTACTATTTTGAAGAAGTGGAGGAGAAGCGAGCGCGTGAACGTGAACAGCTGGCGGCCTGGTATCAACCTATTCCTGAACCGGTTAAAGAACCGGAACCGATCAAGCCGGTGATGACACGGCCGAGCGTTGCAACAGTGCCGCCGGTAGAAGCCGCGGCGTCTGTTTCGCCGCTGGCATCAGGCGTGAAGAAAGCGACTCTGGCGACAGGTGCTGCTGCAACCGTTGCTGCGCCAGTCTTCAGTATGGCGAATAGCGGGGGACCGCGGCCTCAGGTTAAAGAGGGCATTGGACCGCAGTTGCCGCGACCGAAACGCGTTCGTGTGCCGACTCGTCGTGAGCTGGCATCGTATGGCATTAAGCTGCCATCGCAGCGAGCTGCGGAAGAGAAAGCTCGCGAAGCTCAGCGTAATCAACCTGATTCTGCTGAACCGTTTAACGATGACGAAATAGATGCAATGCAGCAGGCCGAACTGGCGCGTCAGTTCGCTCAGGCGCAGCAGCAGCGCTATGGCGAGCAATATCAGCATGATGTGCCGGTAGATCAGGACGATGAAGATGCCGCGGCAGAGGCTGAGTTGGCACGTCAGTTTGCCCAGATGCAGCAGCAGCGTTATTCCGGTGAACAACCGGCAGGAGCGAATCCGTTCTCGCTGGATGATTTTGAATTTTCACCGATGAAAGCGTTGGTCGATGATGGTCCGCAAGAGCCGCTGTTTACGCCAATTGTTGAACCAGTGCAACAACAACCTGCTGCTGCCGCGCCGCAGCCGCAAGATACTCTGCTGCATCCACTGCTAATGCGTAACGGTGATAGTCGTCCGCTACATAAGCCAACAACGCCATTGCCATCGTTGGATCTGCTAACGCCTCCACCGAGTGAAGTTGAGCCGGTGGACACTTTTGCTCTTGAGCAAATGGCGCGTCTGGTGGAAGCTCGTTTGGCCGATTTCCGTATTAAGGCTGATGTCGTCAACTACTCTCCGGGCCCCGTTATCACTCGTTTTGAGCTGAATCTGGCGCCAGGAGTAAAAGCTGCGCGTATTTCTAACTTGTCACGTGACCTTGCTCGCTCGCTATCGACCGTGGCAGTGCGTGTGGTAGAGGTTATTCCAGGCAAACCATACGTGGGCCTTGAATTACCGAACAAAAAACGACAAACCGTATACTTGCGAGAAGTGCTGGATAATGCGAAATTCCGCGATAATCCGTCACCGCTGACAATTGTATTGGGCAAAGATATCGCAGGCGATCCGGTCGTGGCCGATTTGGCTAAAATGCCGCACTTGCTGGTTGCAGGGACCACCGGTTCCGGTAAGTCTGTCGGTGTGAACGCCATGATTTTGAGTATGCTCTATAAAGCACAGCCGGAAGATGTTCGTTTCATCATGATTGACCCGAAAATGCTGGAGCTTTCGGTTTATGAAGGTATCCCGCATCTGCTAACGGAAGTCGTCACCGATATGAAAGATGCCGCTAACGCGCTGCGTTGGTGTGTCAATGAGATGGAACGCCGTTATAAGCTGATGTCTGCATTGGGTGTGCGTAATCTGGCGGGTTATAACGAGAAAATTGCTGAAGCAGACCGTATGATGCGTCCGATTCCAGACCCTTACTGGAAGCCGGGTGACAGTATGGATGCTCAGCACCCAGTACTGAAAAAAGAACCGTACATTGTGGTGCTGGTGGATGAATTTGCCGATTTGATGATGACGGTCGGTAAAAAAGTGGAAGAGCTGATTGCGCGTCTGGCGCAAAAAGCTCGTGCTGCCGGTATCCACCTCGTACTGGCAACGCAGCGTCCATCGGTGGATGTTATTACGGGGCTGATTAAAGCGAACATCCCGACGCGTATTGCATTTACTGTATCCAGTAAGATTGATTCACGCACTATTCTTGATCAGGCTGGCGCGGAATCATTACTGGGGATGGGGGATATGCTCTACTCCGGGCCGAATTCCACTATGCCGGTGCGTGTTCACGGAGCCTTTGTTCGCGATCAGGAAGTTCATGCCGTGGTGCAGGACTGGAAAGCGCGTGGTCGTCCGCAGTATGTTGACGGCATTACTTCCGATAAAGACAACGAAGGTGGTGCTGGTGGTTTTGATGGTGCTGAAGAGCTCGATCCGTTGTTTGATCAGGCAGTGGCATTTGTTACTGAAAAACGTAAAGCGTCGATTTCCGGCGTTCAACGTCAGTTCCGTATTGGCTATAACCGTGCAGCGCGTATCATCGAACAGATGGAAGCGCAGGGGATTGTCAGCGAACAAGGCCACAACGGGAATCGCGAAGTACTGGCGCCTCCACCGTTTGACTGATTAGTGCATTGTAGGCCGGATAAGACGCGATAGCGTCGTATCCGGCATTCGATTCCCTGAGAATTCAGTATTTTCTTCTTTCCTCAAGCTGATGATTAGCCTGGAATAGAGAGTAGAGGGAACTCCCGATCGGGAGTGACATAATTTGAGGAACAATGATGAAAAAAATTGCCATCACCTGTGCATTACTCTCAAGTTTAGTAGCGAGCAGCGTTTGGGCTGATGCCGCAAGCGATTTGAAAAGCCGCCTGGATAAAGTCAGCAGTTTCCATGCCAGCTTTACCCAAAAAGTGACTGACGGCAGTGGTGCCGCAGTACAGGAGGGCCAGGGCGATTTATGGGTAAAACGTCCAAATTTGTTCAACTGGCATATGACCCAGCCAGACGAAAGCATTCTGGTTTCTGATGGTAAAACTTTATGGTTCTACAATCCATTTGTTGAACAGGCTACGGCAACCTGGCTAAAAGATGCCACCGGCAATACACCGTTTATGCTGATTGCGCGTAACCAGTCCAGTGACTGGCAGCAGTACAATATCAAACAGAATGGCGATGACTTTATCCTGACGCCGAAAGCCAGCAATGGCAATTTGAAGCAATTCACTATCAACGTCGGTCGCGATGGCACGATCCATCAGTTTAGTGCTGTAGAACAAGACGATCAGCGTAGCAGTTATCAGCTAAAATCCCAGCAAAATGGCGCAGTGGATCCAGCAAAATTTACCTTCACCCCGCCGCAAGGTGTCACGGTAGATGATCAACGTAAGTAGAGGCAGATGAGTGAGTAATTTGTCGCTCGATTTTTCGGATAATACATTTCAACCTCTGGCCGCGCGTATGCGGCCAGAAAATTTAGCACAGTATATCGGCCAGCAGCATTTACTGGCTGCGGGGAAACCGTTGCCGCGCGCAATCGAAGCCGGACATCTGCACTCCATGATCCTCTGGGGGCCGCCGGGAACCGGTAAAACGACCCTCGCTGAAGTGATTGCTCGCTATGCAAATGCTGATGTGGAACGTATTTCTGCCGTTACCTCTGGCGTCAAAGAAATTCGCGAAGCGATAGAGCGCGCGCGGCAGAATCGTAATGCCGGCCGCCGTACTATTCTGTTTGTCGATGAAGTACACCGCTTCAATAAAAGTCAACAGGATGCTTTTTTACCGCACATTGAAGACGGCACTATCACTTTTATCGGTGCGACAACTGAAAATCCGTCGTTTGAGCTAAATTCGGCGTTACTTTCCCGCGCCCGAGTTTACTTGCTGAAATCTCTGTCTACAGAGGATATTGAGCAAGTACTGACTCAGGCGATGGAAGACAAAACCCGCGGCTATGGTGGTCAGGATATTGTTCTGCCGGATGAGACGCGGCGTGCTATTGCTGAGCTGGTGAACGGTGACGCGCGCCGGGCATTAAATACGCTGGAAATGATGGCGGATATGGCCGAAGTCGATGGCAGCGGTAAGCGTGTCCTGAAACCTGAATTATTGACGGAAATTGCCGGGGAACGTAGTGCTCGTTTCGATAACAAAGGCGATCGCTTTTACGATCTGATTTCCGCGCTGCATAAATCAGTACGTGGCAGTGCACCCGATGCGGCGCTTTACTGGTACGCGCGAATTATTACTGCCGGCGGCGATCCGTTATACGTTGCGCGTCGCTGCCTGGCGATTGCTTCGGAAGATGTCGGCAATGCCGATCCGCGTGCGATGCAGGTGGCAATAGCAGCCTGGGATTGCTTTACCCGCGTTGGTCCGGCAGAAGGCGAACGTGCCATTGCACAGGCGATTGTTTATCTCGCCTGTGCGCCAAAAAGCAATGCTGTTTATACGGCGTTTAAAGCCGCGCTGGCCGATGCTCGTGAACGCCCGGATTATGACGTGCCAGTTCACTTGCGCAATGCGCCGACCAAACTGATGAAGGAAATGGGCTACGGGCAGGAATATCGTTACGCCCATGACGAAGCAAACGCTTATGCTGCTGGTGAGGTTTACTTCCCGCCAGAAATAGCACAAACACGCTACTATTTCCCAACAAACAGAGGGCTTGAAGGCAAGATTGGCGAAAAGCTCGCCTGGCTGGCTGAACAGGATCAAAATAGCCCCATAAAACGCTACCGTTAATGTTATCGTTGCGGTAATGTTGTTACTGTATCCCTGTGGTCGCAGGCTGTGACCACATCTCCCATTTAATTCGATAAGCACAGGATAAGCATGCTCGATCCCAATCTGCTGCGTAATGAGCCAGACGCAGTCGCTGAAAAACTGGCACGCCGGGGCTTTAAGCTGGATGTAGATAAGCTGGGCGCTCTTGAAGAGCGTCGTAAAGTATTGCAGGTCAAAACGGAAAATCTGCAAGCGGAGCGTAACTCCCGATCGAAATCCATAGGCCAGGCGAAAGCGCGCGGGGAAGATATTGAGCCTTTACGTCTGGAAGTGAACAAACTGGGCGAAGAGCTGGATGCAGCAAAAGCCGAGCTGGATGCTTTACAGGCTGAAATTCGCGATATCGCGCTGACAATCCCTAACCTGCCCGCAGATGAAGTGCCGGTAGGTAAAGACGAAAATGACAACGTAGAAGTCAGCCGCTGGGGTACCCCGCGTAAATTTGATTTCGAAATCCGTGATCATGTGACGCTGGGTGAAATGCACTCTGGCCTGGACTTTGCGGCGGCAGTTAAACTGACCGGTTCGCGCTTTGTGGTAATGAAAGGGCAGATCGCTCGCATGCACCGCGCACTGTCGCAATTTATGTTGGATCTGCACACCGAGCAGCACGGTTATAGCGAAAACTATGTCCCTTATCTGGTTAACCAGGATACGTTGTACGGTACGGGTCAGTTGCCGAAATTTGCTGGCGACCTGTTCCATACTCGCCCGCTGGAAGAAGAAGCGGACACCAGTAACTATGCGCTGATCCCAACGGCAGAAGTTCCTCTGACCAACCTGGTGCGTGGCGAAATCATCGATGAAGATGATCTGCCTATTAAGATGACTGCCCATACTCCATGTTTCCGTTCTGAAGCGGGCTCTTACGGTCGTGACACCCGTGGTTTGATCCGTATGCACCAGTTCGACAAAGTTGAAATGGTTCAGATTGTGCGCCCGGAAGATTCAATGGCGGCGCTGGAAGAGATGACCGGCCATGCAGAGAAAGTCCTGCAACTGCTGGGCCTGCCGTACCGTAAGATCATTCTTTGCACCGGTGACATGGGCTTTGGCGCATGCAAAACTTATGATCTGGAAGTGTGGATCCCGGCGCAGAACACTTACCGCGAGATTTCTTCCTGCTCTAACGTCTGGGATTTCCAGGCTCGTCGTATGCAAGCACGCTGCCGCAGCAAGTCTGACAAGAAAACCCGTCTGGTTCATACTCTGAACGGTTCTGGTCTGGCTGTTGGTCGTACGCTGGTTGCGGTAATGGAGAACTATCAGCAGGCTGATGGTCGTATCGAAGTGCCAGAAGTTCTGCGTCCGTACATGAACGGACTGGAATATATTGGCTAATATCCAACTTTTCTTACTCTAAAAAGCGCCTGCGGGCGCTTTTTTTCTCTCCATTTGATACCGAACAATAATTACTCCTCATTTGCGCGTAATACTACTTTCGAGTGAAGATCTTCCTATGTTGTTGATTTTCAAGTTATTCGATGTATACAAGCCTATATAGCGCAACGCTATGAAAATAATTAAACAATGCGGTTTGTTACAGGAATCAATCGTGAGCAAGCTTGAGTGAGCTATTATGAAAACGAAAATCCCTGATGCGGTATTGGCTGCTGAGGTGAGTCGCCGTGGTTTGGTAAAAACGACAGCGATCGGCGGCCTGGCAATGGCCAGCAGCGCATTAACATTACCTTTTAGTCGGATTGCACACGCTGTAGATAGCGCTATTCCAGTAGATTCTGACGAGAAGGTTATCTGGAGTGCCTGCACAGTTAACTGTGGTAGCCGGTGTCCGCTACGTATGCATGTGGTGGACGGTGAAATCAAATACGTCGAAACGGATAATACCGGTGATGATAATTACGATGGCCTGCATCAGGTACGCGCTTGTTTGCGTGGGCGCTCTATGCGTCGTCGCGTTTATAATCCAGACCGTCTGAAGTATCCGATGAAACGGGTAGGGGCGCGTGGCGAAGGTAAATTTGAGCGTATTAGCTGGGAAGAAGCCTACGACATTATTGCCACTAATATGCAGCGCCTGATTAAAGAGTATGGTAACGAATCTATCTATCTGAATTATGGTACCGGTACGTTGGGCGGCACCATGACTCGTTCCTGGCCGCCAGGAAATACTCTCGTTGCGCGTCTGATGAATTGCTGTGGTGGTTATTTAAACCACTATGGTGATTACTCCTCTGCGCAAATTGCAGAAGGTCTGAACTATACCTATGGCGGCTGGGCAGATGGCAACAGTCCGTCAGATATCGAAAACAGTAAGCTGGTTGTGTTGTTTGGTAATAACCCTGGCGAGACGCGTATGAGCGGCGGCGGGGTAACGTACTATCTTGAACAGGCACGGCAGAAATCAAATGCTCGCATGATTATCATCGATCCGCGTTATACCGATACTGGTGCTGGACGTGAAGATGAGTGGATCCCGATCCGTCCGGGAACAGATGCTGCATTGGTAAATGGTCTGGCATACGTCATGATCACTGAAAATCTGGTCGATCAGGAATTCCTCGATAAATATTGCGTCGGTTACGACGAGAAAACTTTGCCAGCCAGTGCGCCGAAAAATGGTCACTATAAAGCGTATATTCTGGGTGAAGGCAAAGACGGGATTGCGAAAACGCCGGAATGGGCTTCGCAAATTACCGGTATCCCTGCTGACCGAATCATCAAACTGGCACGAGAAATCGGCAGCACCAAACCGGCATTTATCAGCCAGGGATGGGGACCTCAGCGTCATGCCAACGGTGAAATCGCCACTCGTGCTATTTCAATGCTGGCTATCCTCACTGGTAATGTTGGTATTAACGGTGGTAACACTGGCGCACGCGAAGGTTCATACAGCTTACCGTTTGTTCGTATGCCTACTCTCGAGAATCCGATCCAGACCAGCATTTCCATGTTTATGTGGACCGATGCGATTGAACGCGGCCCGGAGATGACGGCGCTGCGTGACGGTGTTCGTGGTAAAGATAAGCTGGATGTCCCAATCAAGATGATCTGGAACTATGCCGGTAACTGCCTGATTAACCAGCATTCTGAAATCAATCGCACCCATGAAATCCTCCAGGATGACAAGAAGTGTGAACTGATAGTGGTTATCGACTGCCACATGACCTCATCCGCGAAATATGCTGACATCCTGTTGCCGGATTGCACCGCTTCCGAACAGATGGACTTTGCGCTGGATGCTTCCTGCGGGAATATGTCTTATGTGATTTTCAACGACCAGGTTATTAAACCGAGATTTGAGTGTAAGACCATCTATGAGATGACCAGCGAACTGGCAAAACGTCTTGGTGTGGAGCAACAGTTCACTGAAGGCCGTACTCAGGAAGAGTGGATGCGTCATCTGTACGCTCAGTCGCGAGAAGCGATTCCTGAATTACCGACTTTTGAAGAGTTCCGCAAGCAGGGGATCTTTAAAAAACGTGACCCGCAAGGGCATCATGTGGCTTATAAAGCCTTCCGTGAAGATCCGCAGGCAAATCCATTGACCACGCCATCGGGCAAAATTGAGATCTATTCGCAGGCGCTGGCTGACATTGCCGCTACCTGGGAATTGCCGGAAGGCGATGTGATCGATCCACTGCCGATCTACACGCCGGGCTTTGAAAGTTATCAGGATCCGCTGAACAAACAGTATCCGCTGCAGCTTACGGGTTTCCACTATAAATCTCGTGTGCACTCAACTTACGGCAACGTTGATGTGCTGAAAGCGGCTTGCCGTCAGGAAATGTGGATCAACCCGCTTGATGCGCAAAAACGCGGTATCAGTAACGGCGATAAGGTCAGGATCTTCAACGATCGTGGTGAGGTTCATATTGAGGCGAAAGTGACGCCACGCATGATGCCGGGCGTAGTCGCACTGGGTGAAGGCGCCTGGTATGACCCGGATGCAAAACGTGTCGATAAGGGCGGTTGTATCAACGTACTGACTACTCAACGTCCGTCTCCTCTCGCTAAGGGGAATCCGTCACATACAAACCTTGTTCAGGTTGAAAAGGTGTAAGGAGTAACCGATGACAACCCAGTATGGATTTTTTATTGATTCCAGCCGTTGCACCGGTTGCAAAACCTGCGAACTGGCTTGTAAAGACTACAAAGATCTGACGCCAGAAGTCAGCTTCCGCCGCATTTATGAATATGCTGGCGGCGACTGGCAGGAAGATAACGGCGTCTGGCATCAGAATGTATTCGCTTACTATCTTTCGATTTCGTGCAACCATTGCGAAGATCCTGCTTGTACCAAAGTCTGTCCGAGCGGTGCGATGCATAAGCGAGAAGACGGCTTCGTTGTGGTTGATGAGGATGTCTGCATTGGCTGTCGTTACTGCCATATGGCCTGCCCTTACGGCGCGCCGCAATATAACGAAACCAAAGGGCATATGACTAAATGCGACGGCTGCTATGACCGTGTTGCGGAAGGTAAAAAACCAATCTGTGTCGAATCGTGCCCGCTGCGGGCGCTGGATTTTGGTCCTATCGACGAGCTGCGTAAAAAACATGGTGATCTTGCGGCGGTTGCACCACTGCCGCGTGCACACTTCACCAAACCAAATATTGTGATTAAACCTAATGCCAATAGCCGCCCGACCGGGGATACCACTGGCTATCTGGCTAATCCGAAGGAGGTGTGAGATGGGAAGTGGATGGCATGAATGGCCGCTGATGATCTTCACGGTCTTCGGACAATGCGTAGTGGGCGGTTTTATCGTTCTGGCGCTGGCGTTAATCAAAGGCGATTTGCGAACCGATGTTCAGCAACGCGTTATTGCTTGTATGTTTGGTTTATGGGTGCTAATGGGCATTGGGTTTATCGCCTCGATGCTCCATCTGGGCTCGCCACTGCGTGCTTTCAATTCGCTCAACCGTGTTGGCGCTTCGGCACTAAGTAACGAAATCGCCAGTGGTTCGATCTTTTTCGCCGTAGGGGGAATCGGTTGGTTACTGGCAATGCTGAAAAAATTGTCACCGGCATTACGCACACTCTGGTTGGTGGTAACGATCGTTCTTGGCGTGCTCTTTGTCTGGATGATGGTACGTGTTTATAACAGTATCGATACCGTTCCGACCTGGTATAGCATCTGGACGCCGATGGGATTCTTCCTGACTATGTTTATGGGGGGGCCGCTGCTGGGTTACCTGTTGTTGAATCTGGCTGGCGTTGACGGTTGGGCGATGCGCTTGTTGCCAGCGATTTCTGTTCTGGCGCTGGTGGTGAGTGGTGTAATGTCCGTAATGCAGGGCGCAGATCTGGCAACGATATATAGTTCGGTACAGCAGGCAGCGGCGTTGGTGCCGGATTATGGTGCGCTGATGGCCTGGCGGATCGTACTTTTGGCAGTGGCGTTGTGTTTGTGGATTGTGCCACAGTTGAAAGGTTTTCAGCCTGCGGTGCCGTTGCTTTCCGTATCATTCATTCTGCTTCTGGCAGGGGAGTTAATTGGTCGCGGTGTGTTCTACGGCTTGCACATGACCGTGGGCATGGCTGTTGCCAGTTAAGAAGCAATAACCGGGGTCTCGACCCCGGTTTTCTGTTATTTCTGCTTCGTTAATGTGTCATAACTGGTCATCAAATTACGATAGTCAGGAATGTGGTTAGAGAATAGCGTCGCCAGACCTTCAATATCGTTACGCCAGTCGCGGTGCAGCTCGCACGCGACACCGAACCATGTCATCAATTGTGCCCCTGCTTGCGACATACGATCCCACGCCGAATGTCGGGTAATTTCGTTAAAAGTTCCTGACGCATCAGTCACCACAAAGACATCAAACCCTTCTTCAATCGCCGAAAGCGCCGGGAATGCAACACAAACTTCGGTGACCACACCGGCGATAATCAGCTGTTTTTTACCCGTGGCTTTGACTGCTTTAACGAAATCTTCGTTGTCCCAGGCGTTAATATTCCCCGGACGAGCAATGTAGGGTGCATCTGGAAATAGTGCTTTCAGCTCAGGGACTAGTGGGCCGTTAGGTCCGCTTTCAAAACTGGTGGTAAGGATAGTGGGTAAATTGAAATATTTTGCTAAGTCGCCCAGTGCCAACACATTATTTTTAAATTTGTCGGGGTCGATATCTCGCACAAGAGAAAGCAATCCGGCCTGGTGATCGACTAACAAGACAGCAGCATCATTTTTATCAAGACGAACATACGGTTTAGTCATCTTCTTCTCCTTTTTTGAGAGTCAGTGGTACGTCTGAAATCATTCAGACGCGATGCGTTGCTATGAAAGCATAGACCGGAAATTCAGGTTTGCTGTGACCATGAAATTTTTCGACTGAACGAAACGAGAGAAGATTATGTTAGATCAATAAAAACAATTAGATGAGATTAATTATCTTTTCATTATTCGTGTTATGAATGAGTAATATGAATCGATAATACAATCGTTGCGTTACTGTCGTATTTGCACCCATTGACAATGTTTTTGGCGGTGGCATGATGCGCATGAAATTTGAACTTCCTCACGGTTTTCATTCATGTCCACGTATACCCGGCCTGTCATGCTTTTGCTGTCTGGCCTGCTTTTGTTGACTCTGGCGATCGCGGTGTTGAATACACTTGTGCCGCTGTGGCTCGCCCAGGAAAGTTTGCCAACATGGCAGGTTGGCGTCGTCAGTTCGTCTTATTTTACCGGCAACCTGGTCGGTACTTTGCTGACCGGGTATGCCATTAAACGCTTCGGCTTTAACCGTAGCTATTATCTTGCCTCTTTCGTTTTTGCGGCAGGTTGCGCCGGGCTTGGCTTGATGATCGGTTTCTGGAGCTGGCTAGCCTGGCGTTTCGTCGCGGGCGTCGGTTGCGCGATGATCTGGGTAGTGGTAGAAAGCGCGTTGATGTGCAGTGGGACCTCTCGTAATCGTGGGCGATTACTTGCCGCTTATATGATGGTTTATTATGTGGGGACGTTTTTAGGCCAGTTACTGGTCAGCAAAGTGTCGACTGAGCTGATGAGTGTATTGCCATGGGTAACGGGATTGACGATTGCGGGCATCTTACCGTTGTTGTTTACTCGCATCCTGAATCAGCAAGCTGATAACCATGTTTCGACGCCAATTACGTCAATGCTAAAATTGCGTCAGGCGCGGCTTGGCGTCAATGGCTGTATTATTTCCGGGATTGTCCTTGGCTCTCTTTATGGTCTGATGCCGCTGTATCTCAATCATCAGGGGATCAGCAATGCCAGTATTGGATTCTGGATGGCGGTATTAGTTAGTGCCGGTATCCTGGGGCAATGGCCGATTGGTCGTCTGGCGGATAAATTTGGTCGCCTGTTGGTGCTGCGCGTACAGGTGTTTGTCGTCATTCTCGGCAGTATCGCGATGCTCAGCCAGGCGGCGATGGCCCCAGCGTTATTTATTCTCGGTGCCGCTGGCTTTACGCTATATCCGGTGGCGATGGCCTGGGCTTGTGAGAAAGTTGAACATCATCAACTGGTAGCGATGAATCAGGCCTTACTGCTGAGCTATACCGTGGGAAGCTTGCTTGGTCCGTCTTTTACCGCCATGCTGATGCAGAATTTCTCCGATAAGCTGCTGTTTATCATGATCGCCAGCGTGTCGTTTATCTACTTGCTGATGCTGCTTCGCAACGCCGGTCATACGCCAAAACCCGTTGCTCACGTGTAAATGAATGCGTGCAGAGTGTGAACTTGCTGTTTCACACTCTGCTTTTTTGTTTTCTCTACAAGGCTTGCCTTTGTCGAAATTTTATTCGTTGAAAAATAAAATGTGCAGCAGGTTATAATTTTGTACCCCGCTATTTCCGCACTTCTGATTTGCCGCGCATAATCCCTCGTTTTACAGATACCCCTTTAATTTTGGCTAAGGATTTGTCTATGGCTGTAAATATTCAGGAAAAACAGTTGCGATGGTACAACATTGCACTGATGTCATTTATCACGGTTTGGGGCTTTGGCAACGTTGTCAATAACTACGCCAATCAGGGATTGGTGGTCGTTTTTTCATGGGTGTTTATTTTTGCGCTCTATTTCACACCTTATGCTCTTATCGTCGGTCAACTGGGCTCAACCTTTAAAGACGGGAAGGGCGGCGTCAGTACCTGGATTAAACATACAATGGGGCCCGGGCTAGCTTACCTCGCAGCATGGACTTACTGGGTCGTGCATATTCCCTATTTGGCACAAAACCACAGGCTATTCTGATTGCGCTGGGCTGGGCGGTGAAGGGGGATGGCTCATTAATTAAAGAATATTCGGTGGTGGCGTTGCAGGGGCTGACGCTGGTACTGTTCATTTTCTTTATGTGGGTTGCTTCCCGCGGTATGAAATCGTTAAAGGTTGTTGGTTCGGTCGCCGGGATCGCAATGTTTGTGATGTCGCTGTTATATGTAGTGATGGCGGTAACCGCGCCTGCTATTACTGAAGTGCATATTGCGACTACTAATATTACCTGGGAAACATTCATTCCCCACATCGACTTTACCTACATCACCACCATTTCGATGCTGGTCTTTGCTGTGGGAGGCGCTGAGAAGATCTCTCCTTACGTTAACCAGACACGTAATCCGGGAAAAGAGTTTCCGAAAGGGATGCTATGTCTGGCTGTAATGGTTGCGGTATGTGCCATTCTTGGTTCACTGGCAATGGGGATGATGTTTGATTCACGCAATATTCCTGATGATTTAATGACCAATGGTCAGTATTACGCCTTCCAGAAGTTGGGAGAGTATTACAACATGGGGAATTCCTTAATGGTTATTTACGCCATTGCCAATACCCTGGGGCAAGTCGCTGCGCTGGTCTTTTCTATAGATGCTCCGCTGAAAGTGTTATTAGGCGATGCCGATAGCAAATATATTCCTGCCAGATTGTGTCGTACAAATGATTCAGGCACACCGGTCAATGGATATATTTTGACGCTGGTGCTGGTGGCGATCCTGATTATGCTGCCAACACTGGGTATTGGAGATATGAATAATCTCTACAAATGGCTACTGAATCTAAACTCCGTTGTGATGCCGCTGCGTTATTTGTGGGTGTTCGTGGCGTTCATTGCAGTAGTTCGTCTGGCGCAAAAATATAAACCGGAATATGTTTTTATTCGCAATAAGCCGCTGGCGATGACTGTTGGAATTTGGTGTTTTACCTTTACTGCCTTCGCCTGCCTGACGGGGATCTTCCCGAAAATGGAGGCTTTCACCGCAGAGTGGACTTTCCAGCTAGCGCTGAATATTGCGACGCCATTTGTATTGGTGGGGTTGGGATTGATATTTCCGATCTTGGCACGTAGAGCGACGACCAAACAATAGTTGTTAATTCTGCTGATCAGGGCGCAGAGCTGGGCTGTTTTTACATAATCGAGAAATTCGCGCAAGCCGCAGGACATATACTGGCGGCTTGGGTAATAAATCAGGACGTTGTGCTATAAGTGATGCTAAAAATAACGCCCTGAATTATTTATGTAGCGCGGAACAATAAAGCGGCAACTCAATAAAGTTGCCGCTTTACGGGAGAAATTAGAACATCACCTTATGACCATACTGCTCGAGAATGCCCTTCACGCGCTCCATCGTCTCTTTCTTCGGTGGTTTCACACCATCGAGTTTGTACTCTTCACCCATCGCTACCCATTTGTGTTTGCCCAGCTCGTGGTAGGGGAGAAGCTCGATCTTCTCGACATTGCCCATATCGCGGGTAAATTCACCAAGACGGTGGGCGGAATCGTCATCGTCAGACCAGCCCGGGACCACAACGTAGCGGATCCAGACCTTCACATCTTTGTTCGCCAGATATTTAGCGAATTCCAGCGTACGGTGGTTGGAAACGCCAACCAGATTCTGGTGGATCTCGTCGTTCATCTGTTTGAGATCGAGCATCACCAGATCAGTCACTTCCAGCAGTTCATCAATCACCGGATCATAACGACGGACAAAACCGTTGGTGTCCAGACAGGTATGAATACCTTCTTTTTTACAGGCACGGAACCAGTCACGAACGAACTCGGCTTGCAGAATCGCCTCGCCGCCGGACGCGGTTACGCCACCACCTGAAGCATTCATAAAGTGGCGATAAGTCACCACCTCTTTCATTAAATCTTCAACGGTAACTTCTTTACCGCCATGCGTGTCCCAGGTGTCGCGGTTATGGCAATACAGGCAGCGCATCAGGCAGCCCTGGAAAAAGGTGATAAAGCGAATGCCTGGGCCATCTACGGTTCCACAGGATTCAAAAGAGTGAATGCGACCAATAACTGAC
>OLIF01000037.1_pt1 | contig 139958 bp, 104 predicted proteins | sample 1609681 | NCBI WGS metagenome assembly OLIF01 (sample SAMEA4350143, study PRJEB24818) | metagenome | biome: human; feature: gut; material: faeces | place: Denmark | collected 2013-09 | reverse complement strand
ACATGACGGAAAGATAGACTGAAATTAGTGGAGAGCCGGATACGCTGAGAGGTGTAAGTCCGGTTCGGGGGCGAGCATTTGGAAACCTACCATAGAAATATGATAAGGCGCTGGGTGCTTAGCCTACTCATTATCTTGAATAGTAGTAATATATTCGCGATGTGCCATACAGTTCTCAGGTCCTACTCCCCATTTATGATAGTCGAAACGATAAAGTACACCTTTCGAGAAATTATTATAATACATTTCATGGTTAACCGGATGAATTGCTACTCCGTTACACTGTCTTCCGGCAGCTAACACTCCAGCATTTCTAAATTCTCCGTTTCCATTTTTTGTAACATAAATCGCACTCTTACGATCCTTGTCATTATCGCCGCCGCCATCATCACTGGCTACTATCAATGTATCACCATCCGCAGTCCACGAAAGGGTTCTCATACGACCAATACCAGCTTCACCGGTCGTCAAACCTGTACGAACAACCTTCTCGTCTAAATCAAAAATACGAATTGATTTTCCGTTATCCTGCGACATATAAAGTTCTGTTGAATCATTCGGATTAAACGAGAACCATGTAGGTTCTTGTACACCATAATAATTTATAAATGATTCATCAAAAGCTCCATCTACCACATCATATTTACCATCATCACGCACTTTTCCATACAGCGTACTGACCATCATTTCTCTATTATAGTGAAATTTCTCAGAAGCTGTAGCTGTTTGATCACCAACCGTAACGGATACAGTTCCTTCATAACTTTTTGCAGGAACCATACAGTAGATAAAGTTACTTTTCGCACTTATCAATACAGCCTTTTTACCGCCAATGAAAACCTTAACCAAGGATGTATCCGTTCCAAAGTTCTCACCTTCAATAACCATCTGTGTCTTTACCGCTCCCGAATCTGGAGTAAAACCTGTAATCGCAACAGGAAGACTTGGATCATAAGGGATATTCCCTTCTTCTGATATGCTATCTTTACATGCCGATAGCCCCAGAATAAAACTCAGTATCCAATAGATACCACCATGTTTTACATGCATCAAGTTTTTCATAAAACATTAAATAAAAAGTTTAAATCATAAATTAAATTTAAGATTGTAAAAATCAATCAACGCGAAAGTAATTTAAGGTATATAATACAAGAAAAAATATCTATTCAAAAAAGAAAGAAACTATTCAGAATAATATTTCATATTTTATAAACCACTAGTATTCAAAATTATGAGCAAGAAGCAAGTACATAAAAAGAAAATCCGCTTCTATGAATAACAGAAACGGATTCAATTCAAAAAATATCTTTTTAATAAATAAAAATTCTGCGTAACAACACTTAATTCTACCTCCAACCCACCCGTTATACCCTATACTACAATTATATCACGAATCAATATACAACTTTTTATAGCTGAAAATTTACTGCGTATTTTTTAGCACCTAATTTTAAAAGTCATCTCTTCCAGCTTTAATCCTGTTACAAAGAAAATAAACTCCCATTTTGAGCAGACCAAACCCTTCCCTTAAAAAACTTCCCCCTTCCAGCTTCGTACCACAAAGCCGAAAGAGGGAAGAACATATTTATCTGCAAAGATTAACTAAAAACTTATTTCAATTCAAATACGGTTTTCGACTTTATATCTTCCGCAGAAGCAGCTATGACAGCCTCGAATTTTCCAGGTTCTGCAACCCATTTATGCTGCTTGTCATCAAAAAAGCTCAAAGACGATTTGTCTATTGTAAAAGAAACTGTTTTAGTTTCTCCAGCAGCCAGTTTGACTTTACAGAAACCTTTTAATTCTTTTTCCGGACGAGAAAGTGAGCTCTTTTTATCACAAATATAAAGCTGAACGATTTCTGCTCCTTCTCTCTTGCCTACATTGGTAACAGGGACTGTCAGCACAATTTTTCCATCCTGAGTCATTGCTTTAGAATCCAGCGTAACCTTGCCGTACTCAAACTGAGTATAACTTAATCCATGTCCAAAGGCAAACAAAGGCTTAATATTTTCCTTATCGAGCCAACGGTAACCCACAAAAATACCTTCATTGTATTTCGCATCCCAGATATTCTCGTTCTCTCTCTTTACACCAGGATATTCACCCAATTTATGAGCTCCAACATCTTCCAGACAAACAGGGAAGGTAAAAGGAAGTTTACCTGAAGGATTGACATCTCCCAAAAGGACAGATGCTATGGCGCTTCCGGCTTCACTGCCTAAAAACCATGCCTGAACAATAGACGGCACAGATTTCACCCAAGGCATAGCAACGGCATTACCCGATATGTTTACGACAATCAAGTTTTTGTTCACTTTTGACAAAGCTTCTATCAGCTGATCTTGTCCGTAGGGCAATCCCAGCTGTGCACGGTCTGCATCTTCACAATCCTGTCCTGCACTTTTATTTAAACCACCAAAGAAGATTACATAATCGCATTCTTTTGCCAGGCTGACAGCCTCAGCAATCAGTTCTTCCGGCGAACGGTTATCTGACAAATCCTGTCCTGTAACAACTCCGTTGTATTCGCCACTGGCATCTCCGACATATCCTCTTGCAAAAAGAACTTCTGCCTTGCCGGCAACTCTCTTTTTCAAGCCATCGAGCGGTGAAATTTCATGTTTTACCTTCAAAGAAGAGCTACCTCCGCCAACGGTCATCATCTTCAACGCATTCTCGCCAATTACTGCAATTTTTGGAGCTTTATTCAAATCAATCGGAAGCACATTTCCTTTATTCTGAAGCAACACGATACCTTCTTCTGCAATGGTACGGGCCGCATCAAAATGCTCAGGACTTCCCATAGACCCGAAAGGACGATTGCGGTTCATTGTCGTACGGAATGAAAGACGAAGGATGCGACGAACTTTCTCGTCCAGCTCTTTGGTTGTATATTTACCCGATTTAATCTTATCCAGATAAGCTTTAGCCAGATAATAATTGTCATAAGCATTACTTGCTCCGTTCGACAGTCCGTTGGTCCAACTTCCGAACTCTAAGTCCAAACCGTTAGTAATGGCCTCGTCAGTATCGTGAGTACCACCCCAGTCGCTGACAACAACTCCGTCAAATCCCCATTCACCTTTCAATATATCATTCAGAAGATATTGATTATGGCAGCAATGCTGGTCTTTATAAAGATTATACGCTCCCATGATACTCCATGCATGACCTTCTTGCACCGCAGCTTTAAAGGCAGGCAGATAAATCTCATACAAAGCTCTGTCATCGACAATCACATTTGTTGTATGGCGATTGACTTCATGATTATTCAGAGCATAATGCTTTACACAGGCAGCAACGCCATTACTTTGAACCCCTTGTACATAAGGAACCACCATCTTGCTGCTCAGATAAGGATCTTCTCCCATATATTCAAAGTTACGTCCATTCAAGGGTGTACGATAAATATTTACGCCCGGTCCTAATAAAATAGTTTTATTTCGATAGCGAGCCTCTTCACCGATACTCTTGCCATACAACAAAGCCATGTCAGGATTCCAGGTCGCAGCCAGACATGTTAATGCCGGAAATGCAACACATGAATCGTTTGTCCATCCGGCCTGATCCCATTCGTCCCACAAAACCTCCGGACGAATACCATGAGGTCCGTCAGTACACCAGATCTCAGGAATACCCAAACGGGAAACACCGGGAGAACAGAACTTAGACTGAGCATGAATCATAGCAATTTTCTCTTCCAGTGTCATTCTGGACAAGGCATCTTCAATACGTAACTCAACAGGCTTTGTATCATCTAAATAAACAGGTGTATCGACAGACTGCGCCGAAACAGAGGCAAACAGAACAAACGCCAACGCACCTAACAATATTTGTTTTTTCATGATATTAAATGTTTTATGATATTTCAAGAACTATTTCAACTATTGAAAACTAAAACCTAACGAGTGAATATATTCCTTTTGAGGTATGCAATTTTCTTTCTTACAATTCTGAATGAAATCATTCATCGCTTTCCGTACCATCTGCTGATCAGGACGTGCCTTACGAATTTCGGCATAGCTGCCTCTGGGAGATTCAGAAAAGGCAACAATATGATTCCAGTTATCAGGCATCTGGATTCCCATTATACACGAGTCATCTTTTTTCTTATAAGGCCAGAATGTCCATCCTATATTATTTTCTTCCATGACTTTGCAAAAAGATGACTGCCATTCTGAAGTATTATGTCCTATCTCTCCCATATACATAGGTAAATTTACACTATCACGAAAAGCTATGAATTCCTGAATTGCTTCTTTCGTAGGAGCTCCGCCATAACGATGACAGGTATACATCAGCTTATCATCATATTTGGCATCCTTAAACGGCTTAAAGTTGCCATTCCATTGAGAACCTCCCAATAATATGATATGGTTGGTATCGACTTCACGTATTGCCTTGACAGCACGCTTATGCAAAGCTTCCAATTTACCATTCAACTCCTCCATGTTATCGAAATACGGAGCAATCGGCTCATTTATCAGTTCATAACCTAATATTACAGGTTCATTTTTATACCTTTCAGCAATGTTTCTCCAGATATCACAGAATAACTGCTGGCTACGTTCGCTTTCGAATAACCAGGGATAACCATAACTATCGTCAATATTGTCGCCAGTCTGTCCGCCCGGAGCATCGTGCATATCCAAAATCAAATACAATTTATTATCTCTACACCAGTTAACAACACTGTCAACACGTGCAAATCCATCTTGTTCCGCTGTCAGTCCCATATAATCTTCATCAGTAAATAGCTTGTAATGGAACGGAAGGCGGATTGTATTTGCTCCCAAACCGGCAATAAACTCTATATCACGACGAGTAATATAATTGTCTTTAAACTGTTTCCAAAAATCGGCCGTAAAATCAGGTCCTACCAGTTCACAAAACATCTGGTTAATCATTCTGGCAGAATTAGTATTGGTGAAACCAAACATATATCCTTCAGGATTTAACCAGTTTCCCAAATTAGTACCTTTTATGTGTAAGGTATCTCCATCCGGTTCTATCAGACAGGTACCTTCAACATGTACAAATTTATTCTCATCCAGTTGATTTTCAACTTCCTTTTGAGATTGCTGGCAAGAAAATAAGCATCCGGCCAAAGTGAGTGCTATAATCTGTTTTATCATAAAAAAAGCTCCTATATTTATTCTGCGACATTAAACTCGGTTGTCAAGCCTCCCTGACTATCGGAAGCTACCCACAATTTAAAGTCGCCCGGTTCAACTACCTTCTTCATATCTATATTCCAAAAAGCCAATTCTGATACCGGCAAATCAAACATAACCTGCTTAGATTCACCAGGCTGTAAATTGACACGCTGGAAGCGCTTCAACTCTTTCACCGGTCTGGTTACAGAGCCAACTTTATCTTGCACATATAACTGTACAACCTCTGTACCTTCATAACGTCCGGTATTTTTCAATTCAACAGAAACTTTCAATGTATCACTGACCGTCAATTTATTCGAAACAATCTTCAGATTATCATAACTGAATGTCGTATATGACAAACCATATCCAAATGGGAATAATGGTGTAGAACCTGCATCAAGGAAGAACGAACGGCATCCCACTGAAGTCTGTCCTGCTTCCATCGGAATTTCATCAAGCAACATTTCTTTCTCCAATGCCGGTCGTCCGGTATTATTGTGAGCATAATACATTGGAAGCTGACCTACCATCTTAGGAAATGTAACAGGTGTTTTTCCGCTTGGATTCACCTTTCCGAACAAGATATCAGCCAAAGCAGGTCCTCCCATTGTACCCGGATGGAAAGCATAAAGTACAGCATCCGATTCTTCTACTTCTTTAGCTATTGTCAGTGGTCGGCCTGCCATAACAACAGTAACAAGAGGTTTTCCCGTCTGTGACAATTTTTCTATCAGTTCCGATTGCAGACCTTGCAAGTTCAAATCGGCCAGAGAATGAGCCTCACCTGATAAAATGGATTCTTCACCTACAAAAGCCAATACTACATCAGCTTGCTTAGCTGCATTGACAGTTTTTGCCAATCCTGCTGTCTGTTTGTCGCGGCTATATGCCAGTGCCGGTTCATAAATAATACGCACCTTATCGCCATATACAGCACGCAATGCAGCCAAAGGAGTCTGCGTATGTGCTTTTTCTCCATCAAACACCCAAGTTCCCATCTGATCATGAGGAGCATCAGCCAAAGGACCAACGACAGCTACTGTATGTACTTCGTCAGCATTTAAAGGCAATGTCTGATTTGTATTTTTCAAAAGAATAACCGACTGTTCTACAGCCTGTTTTGCCTTAGCCAAATGTTCTGGTGAATATTTTACTGATTGTGGAGTAGAAACATAAGGATTTTCAAACAAGCCCAATCGGAATTTTAAGCGCAAGATGTTACGAACCGCCTCATCGATCTGTTTTTCGGATATTTTATTCTCTTTCACCAGATTTTCCAAGTTGCCAGAAAAAGCTCCACTAACCATATCCATATCGACTCCTGCATCAAGTGATTTTTTTGCAGCATCGGCAGCGTCTTTACAAAAGCCATGAGTAATCATTTCGGTAGCAGAAGCCCAATCGGTAACAACCATTCCATCGTACTTCCATTCTTCCCGCAAGACATTCTTTAAAATAAACTTATTACCGGTAGAAGGCACTCCATCATTGTCATTAAAAGATGTCATAAAAGTTGCAGCTCCAGCTTTTGCTGCTGCTTCAAAAGGCGGAAGATATACGTTACGCAACAAGCGTTCCGGCAAGAAGGTTGAATTATAATCTCTTCCACTTTCCGCAGCTCCATATCCTACAAAATGTTTTGCACACGCAGCAATAGAAGTCGGATCATTCAGTGAATCTCCCTGGAAACCTTCAATCATAGCTTTTCCCAATACAGCTGTAAGATAAGGGTCCTCACCACAGCTTTCGGCAATTCTTCCCCAACGTGGATCACGGGATACATCAATCATCGGAGCAAACGTCCATCGTATACCATCGGCAGAAGCCTCAATAGCGGCAACTCTGGCAGACTCACGAACCAGATCCGGGTTAAAAGAAGCAGCCTGTCCTAAACAAATCGGAAAAATTGTTTTATATCCATGAATAACATCACGTGCCATCAGTACGGGAATACCTAACCGTGACTGCTCTACGGCTGTCTTCTGTATCTTATTTGCGACTTCCGCATCTACAATATTCAGAAACGAACCAACTTTTCCTTCTTTGACCAAAGTATACATTTCTTCCTCACTACCATACGGGCTCAGCTGGTTCATTTGGCCGATTTTCTCCTGAAGTGTCATCTTCCCTAACAGATTCTCGACCTTTTTTTCTATCTCATCTTTTCCTGTTTCCTTTTCTCCGGATGAAACACAAGAAAAAAAAGAAAATGTCGCTACCATAAGAGAAGCCGACAGTAAGTATATTTTATTTTTCATAAACAAATTATTTACATTTCAGGAAAGGCATTCCAATGATATAAATCACTGAAAAGCCTTTCCTCATTGTGATTAATATGGATTCTGTGTCAAAGTTCCAGCAGACTTATCGATTTCACTAGACGGTATAGGCAAGTACTTTTTGTTATCTTTATAACCACGACTTCCTAAAACCTCATTAGCTTTTCCTGAACGTACCAAATCCCAGAAACGCTTACCTTCACCATACAACTCAAGATGTCTTTCTTCCAAAACATTATCAATATTGGCAACAACCTTATGAGCTCCCAAATTTTCTATAGTAGTACGATAAGCTCTGGCTCTTACCTGATCCAGATAATTTTGTGCCTCGGCAGTATTGCCTCCAGTACGCAATATCAGTTCGGCTGCATTCAATAATGTTTCAGCATAACGGTATACACGTAAGTTATTTCTATAATTCAAATCCTTGTCACCCGTACACTGACTATTTCCACCCTGGCGAGGTAAATATTTCAACAAGAAATAACCAGTATCTTCATAGCGCGGTGTATACGAAGCATTCGGATGAGTTTCTTGATATTTTGCAAAATTCAAAATACCGCCGTCCTTACGCTGGTCATCATCGTCGTAAGAATTATACAAGTCCGGATTCACGGTACCAAATCCCCATCCGCCTGCAAACTTTTCATCTTTACATTCGTTTATTCCGATCAGAGTAGGAAGAACTGTACCACCGGCAGCAATCGGATTTCCCCAGCTACGCTGAGCATTCAGATCGTGATAGTTTATTTCCCAAATAGATTCTTCACACCATTCGCCTGCATCTTCCCACATTCCAGCAAAATCATCATGCAGACTATACAACTGAGAAGATATAATAGAACGCATATCCGACAAGACTTCAGCATAACGGCTTTCATCGTTCTGATACATCACAACTTCTGCTTTCAGCATTTGTGCGACAGCTTTGGTAACTCTTCCTTTCATTGTAATATCAACAGATTCGGGCAAGCGATTTTCTCCCAATGCATAATCCAGATCTTCTATAATTTTCGGATACACTTCATCTGCTGAAATTTGCTCTACCAAATAAGGAGAAGTAGAAGGATTCACGGTATAATAAGGTATGTTTCCCCACAATTTCCACAGCCATGTATAATAATAAGCTCTCAGAAAATGTGCTTCAGCCAAATAACGTTCCTTATTTTCCTGAGATATACCAGGAATACCATCCATTTTTGCCATAACAATATTGGCACGGTTGATTCCTGAATAAAATACACTCCATAAACTACTGCAAACGATTTCGGGAGTAGCTGTAAACTTATGCATGCGATGCCAGTGCTCATTATCTTGCTCTGTTGAACCTCCGGCATAAATATCGTCCGACATAACATCTGCAACCAGATTCAAAGGATTATACTGTCCCAGTCCCCAGTCAGGCCACTGCAAAGGATCGTAAGCAGCAACCAGTGCACTATAAATACGTTCTTCCGAGTTATAATACTCATCCTCGCTTATATTCACGGTAGGATATACTTCCAGAAAAGAATCACTGCAAGAAGCCAAACTCATTAGTGCTAAAGCACCACATATAAAATATTTTTTCATTTTTTCTCAGTTTAAAAGTTAGAAAGTAATATTTGCGCCAACTGTAAATGTCTTGGCCTGAGGATAAACTCCTTTATCAACACCTAAAGAAGTACCACCTGAAGAAATTTCCGGATCGAAACCATCGTAGCCTGTAATTGTAAACAGGTTTTCAGCTCCAACGTATACACGCAAATTCTGCACAAAGAATTTTGTTGTTACAGCCTTAGGCAAAGTATATCCTAACTGAATATTCTTCAGACGTAAGTATGAACCGTCTTTTATATACAAATCAGAAGACAACCAGTTTCCATTTTCATCATTTTCACTCAAACGAGGATATTTGTTGGAAGTACCTTCTCCGTGCCAGCGGTCTAACATATAAGAAGGCAGGTTAATGCTCTTCAAGTCAATACGGCGAGAACCATCAAAGACATCATTACCGATAGTACCCTGGAAGAAAGCATTCAGGTCGAATCCTCTCCAGTCTAAAGCGATAGAGAATCCTACAGTCCAGTCTGGCATACCTTTACCGATCTTCACACGGTCTGCGTCATCAATCTTTCCATCTCCATTCGCATCAACAAAACGTACATCTCCTGGCTGTGCATTAGGCTGGATTTTCTCTCCCTTTGAATTTACATATGAATTGACTTCATCCCAATTCTGGAAGATACCAGCAGTTTTCTTTCCATAGAAGAACGGGAAAGGTTCTCCGTTTTCGGCACGTGTAATTGTTCCGATATTTTGGATAGCATCATAGTTAGCCCAACCTTCGGCATTACCCAGCTCAATCAGTTTATTTTTCAGGTAAGAAGCATTGGCTCCGAATTTAACGTTCAAATCAGAAACCTGGAATCTATAAGACAAATCCATTTCAATACCAGAGTTTTCCATCTTACCCACATTACCCATCGGAGGAGTATCACCAACATAAGCAGGCAACGGCATCTGCATCAGCATACCATCTGTTTTCTTCTTATACCAGTCTACTGTAAAAGTAAGTGCATTACCCAAAAATCCGAAATCCAATCCCAAATCAGTCTGGCTGGTTTCTTCCCATTTCAAATCAGGGTTAGGCAATCCATTAGGCTTAGCTCCTACCACAATAGCTTCATTGCCGTTAGCACCAAAAATATAATTGTTACCACTGTTCATAATGGCTGTATAGCGGAAGGCATCAATACGTTCATTACCATTCTTACCCCAACTTGCACGTAATTTCATTGAAGTAAGCCATTCAGGACGTTTTTCCATGAATTTTTCATTTGTGATATTCCATCCTAAAGATAATGAAGGGAATACTGCATATTTGTTATTCGGACCAAAGTTAGATGAACCATCCCGACGTATTGTTGCCTGGAACATGTAGCGTTCAGCATAGTTGTAGCTGACACGAGCAAACATAGATGCCAGTGTTGAAAAAGGCTGAGCTTGTCCTGTAGCTTCCTGATCGGCCTTTGTTCCTTGTCCGAAGTTGATGTTGGCTTTATCCGGATCCAGAGATTGCAAATTGTAGTTCTTTCCCCACAAGGTACGTCCCTGATATTTCTTTGCAGACTGTCCTAATATAACAGATACTGAGTGCTGTCCAAAGGTCTTGTCATACGACAATACATTTTCCAGCTGCCATGTATATCCTCTGTTCATGCCCGACCATGCAGAAGACTGAGTCTGACTGTTACTCTTTCCCAGATAGTAAGGATATATCCAGCCATCATTTCCCCAGAATGCCAAATCAGCACCATAAGTTGTTTTAAACTTAAGATTGTCCCACAGTTGAAGTTCACCCCAGAAAGAAGCGACGAATTTATCAGAGTTGTTTACATCTCCCGGCAACTCCAATTGAGCCAGCGGATTGGTTATTTCGTTATACGCATCACCAACAATGGTATAAACATTTCCATTTTTATCTTTTATTGCTGTAGGATATTCTTTCAATACAGCTTCAGGATCTTCAGCATACACAGGGAGTGTAGGAGCAATCATCAGCGCACTACCCAACGGACCACCTTTTTCATTGTTTGTATCAACTCCTACAGATTTAATACGAGTATAACCGATATTAGTTCCAATTTTAAATGATGAAAGCCAGTTACGGTTTTTAGTCTGATCGAACAATGTATAATTAGAATTCATACGTAAAGTGAAACGTTCGTAATTTGAACGATCGAAATTACCTCCAACAATACCGTCTTGCTTGAAATATCCTGTTGACAAAAAGTATGAACCTTTATCAGAACCTCCGCTGACACTTATCTGGTGATTCATTATCGGTGCATTAGAGTTGAACAAAGCATCTTGCCAGTCTGTTCCCTCTCCTGCTGCTTCCGGATTGGCATAAGGAGCATCTTTGCCTGAGTTAACAGCCATTTCATTCATCAACGTTTCATACTCAACAGCATTAAGAACATCTCTCTTTCTCCAAGGATTTTGCCAACCGTATGAGAAGTCATAGCTAATAACAGCTTTTCCTTTGCTTCCTCCTTTTGTAGTAACCAATACTACACCATTGGCAGCACGAGCACCATACACAGCAGCAGAAGCTGCATCCTTCAATACTTCGATAGATTCAATATCAGAAGGATTCAAATAATCGATACCACCATCAACCGGCATACCGTCAACGATGTAAAGAGGGTCAGAATTGTTTATGGTACCAATACCACGAATACGTACCTTTGCAGCATCACCAGGCTGTCCGGATGCAGAAGTAACCGTTACTCCTGAAGTCTGTCCCTTCAACATATTATCTACACGGGTAGGAGTTACATTTTTCAAATCGTCAGAGCTAACCCGGCTGATAGATGCTGTCACAACACTTTTCTTTTGAATTCCATAACCTACTACAATGACTTCATCCAAAGTTTCGGTGTCTTCTTTTAAAATAAAATTCAAAGGTTGTGTACCTGTTGCCTTTTTCATTTGCGTTACATAACCAATATACGATACTTCAATTTGAGAACCATCTTCTACATTGGCAATACTAAAATTACCGTCAAAATCGGTTATCACACCATTGGTAGTTCCCTTCACCAAAACGCTGGCTCCAATTACCGGCTCGCCCGATGAATCTTTGACGTTTCCACTTACTGTTATTTGTTGTGCAAACAAATGAACAGAAAAACACAATAAACAACATAGAGACAATACAAACCGAGTAATCTGTACCGGTTGAAAATTTTTCTTCATACTAGTAAATTTTTTAGTTAACATAATAGAATCACTACTGTCCAATAAAAGTTGGTTAATGGGCCTTTGAAATTGTTGAAATACAGTCTTTTAAGCAGTATTTTAGAATGAAACGGATTTGAATTCGTAGCTTAGCGGTCAAATTGAATGCCGCTTATGAACCAAGATAAATACGTATTCGCTCAACTTACCGCTTTTATGAACAGAACACAATTCAATAACTTTGTTCGCAAGTATAATGGTAATCGCTACGTGAAACAATTCACCTGCTGGAATCAGTTACTTGCTATGATGTTCGGACAACTGAGCAATCGTGAGAGTCTTCGCGACTTAATTGTAGCTTTTGAAGCGCATCAAGCCAAGCAATATCATCTTGGTCTGGGACGCAATCCAATAGCCAAAGCCACCCTCGCTTATGCTAATCAGAATCGTGACTACAGAATCTTTGAAGACTTCGCATTCTATATAATGAAGGAAGCTTGTGAAAAGCGAGCGACCAACATCTTGGATATTCCAGGAAATAAGTATGCTTTTGATTCAACAACTATTCCGTTGTGTCTAGCCACATTTCCATGGGAGAAGTTCCGAAGAAAGAAAGGAGGTGTCAAAGCTCATGTCTTATATGACATTGAAGCACAAGTTCCTGCCTTCTATACTGTAACCACAGCATCGAAGCACGACTCTACAGCGATGTGTTCAATCCATTATGAACCAAATGCTTATTATATATTCGACAGGGCTTATGACTCTTTTAAGGAACTATATAGGATACACCTGACAGGTTCCTTTTTCGTTGTCAGAGCTAAGACGAACTTGAAATACACAATGGTTAAATGGAAGCGTAGGATGCCTAAGTATGTACTTACAGATGCTGAAGTGAAACTGACCGGATACCTCTCAGAGAAGAAATATCCCGAGTCATTCCGACTCATTCGTTACTATGATGAAGAGGGTGACCGTGAGTTCACTTTCCTGACAAACGCAACACATATTTCTGCATTGGACGTTGCTAATCTCTACAAGAAAAGATGGTTGGTCGAGCTATTCTTCAAATGGCTCAAGCAGCACCTTAAAATAAAAAGATTCTGGGGCACAACGGAAAATGCTGTCCGCATTCAAATCAGTGTAGCAATCATCACTTACTGTCTAGTGGCTATTGTCCAACACGATATGCAATTGAAGCGCTCAACTTATGAAGTTTTGCAGATTCTAAGCATCTCTCTAACGGACAAAACTAACTTGCGTGAACTGTTCGATAAGACTGATTTCAACGATGTCAAAGAACTCGATTATCCCCTTTTTGAAGGACTATTTGATTAATTTTTTAACTAGTCCATTTTTATTGGACACTAATGTAATAGAATATTTGATTAAAAATTCTGGAAGCAAAATTAGATACTAAAGGACGTTAATCTATTCTAAAGTAAAGTTAACAAGTAAGATTATAAAAAGACAACACGCTGATTATCAATATATATATAAAACCAACAGGTAAACTATACGACTGACATATAGAGTGACTTATACGCCTTTACAAGTCTGAAAAGCAGCTTTCGGGAATGAGATTTACCTCTTCTTCTCATTACAACAGGAAAGAACAAGGTTTTCTAAAACATGAACAGTACAAAAAAACAGACCATAGCACACTACAAAATAGCGTGTACTATGGTCTGTTCTCAACCGGAAGAAAAACTTAAATCAAGAAGTTCTCTCCGCTAAAAAAGTCTATTTTGAATTTCCTATTACTTGCCTCCTCTTCCCAACAAGCGGACAGCTTCGGCAAATTTATCTTTAGGTATAATTGCTTTATTGCGCATGCGCAACCTATGATTGTACACTGTTTGAGGAGAACAATGCAAAAAGTCAGCAATCTTGACACTATCATTTATACCCAATCTGACCAATGCATAAATACGAACTTCCGTGTTCAGTTCGCTTGCATCTTTCAATAAAATCTGCTCTTCAGGACGAAGCAAAGAATTTAAATCCGCTACAAAGTCAGGATAAACCCGTAAAAAGATGGCATCAAAATTGGCATAAAAGTCTTTAAGTTCGTTTTGAATCAATGAAGAGTTATCAGTCAACTGTCTTGCCTCTTCAAACTGACCAGTCTTTAGTTTACGGTTAATGTTTTTCCGATACTCATCCAGCTTACTGATATAGTTCGAGCAAATAGAGAACACATATCCGATATATTCTTCTTTTACATCATTCGACTCTTGAAGCTTCTGGTTAGCACTTCTAAGCAGTTCATTCAAATTCTGAAGCTCCTGATTGGCTAAGGCCAGCTGTTTATGCATCTGTGAAAGTTCAACAACATGTTGATTAAGAGAGTGATTTGCAGAATCCAGTTCTGTACGCGACTTTCTCAACTTTTTCGTCTGACGATAAAGACCAATCAAGGCCAGTACCAGGATTATCGAAAAAAAGTAACTACATACAAATAATTTTGCAATGAATTACGCCATCTTATATCACGTTGCTGATAATTAGCATATATCTTATCCAATTCTGTAGATATATTAATGATACGCACCCGGTTGGGATAAAGCAAAGCTGCCTTCAAGCAATAATTCATGTAAGCATATGCGCGGTCAATATCTCCTGCATCATACAATAACGATGAAAGTTCCTGCAACGAAGCAATATCGCGATTGCAGACTCTCAAATCAGCCATTGCCGAATAAATCAGATAAATCATGGTTTTTTCTTTATCTCCTAGCCGCTTATACATATTCGAAAGTCCATAAGCGTTCATTGCATCCAGCCGTGTATTATGATGAGAAGACAATACAACGTTCTCTAAAGCCGAAAACAAGCTATCTCCAGGAGAGAGTTCATTACATGACGCTACACACCACCAATAAAGGGGATCTTTCGGACGGACTAAGGCCAGCATGTGCTTATTGGCATTCTCGAACTCATTATAATATTTATTATTAACCTGCTTCTGGTCGCCCATATATTGCCCTATATGCGAATACAGGTAAGAACGCTGATAGTAATACGAGAGTTTCAGTCCGTCAGACAAACTGGTAGAATCAACTTTTTCCAGCACTTCACCTGCTTCTTTTAACAATCCTGTTGCAGCAAACATAAAAGAACGGTTTATCAGCCATTCATCCTGCCAGTCCTTCTTTTTAAGTTCGGTAGCAATCTGTATATTACGGTCAACGTATTTCATTGCGGAATCAGCATTGAATACGAAAGATTCGTCATATAGCATTTTATTTATCCAGAATTCCTCTTCAAGATTGGCGGCATTCGATAACTTTTTCTTCAATTGCGCTATTTTAAGCTCTTTCTGCGATGCCAACTCTCCAGTTTGTACTAATATAGAATCGAGTGTAGCAAGAAGCTGCGGAATCTCTTTTTCCACCGATTCCGCATAAATCCATCCAATCCAGTTAACTAGCAGCCAAAATAAAATGTGCTTCCTCATAATATCTTTTATATTAGTGCAAAGTTAACCAAAATTCAGAAAAAAAGATTAAAATCCGTTTCGCAATATTTACCAGTCAGGCATAACTTCAACAAAAAAAATTTCCTTTACACGCTTACTTCATGACAAACACAAAGTTTACGCATAAAGGAAATTTTCCTGTATAGTATATGTCAATTATCAGAACAGCTTGCTAGGATATTCTCCAGAGTCGGCAAGAGCCTGCAATTTATCAACTACACCCTGACGGTCGGCTGCATATGTTACTCCAAACCAGCGAGAAGTAGTATCAAGAACTTCTACTGTAGCAGTACCATCGTTGATCAGCTTATTGACCATGAGCGGAATGTAGTATTCAGCTTTAGGCTTATCGATGTTTTCTTTCAGGAAGTCGATGAAATATTCTTCAGAGTAGTTGAAATAGTCAGGAGTGAAGCCCCACATATTCATTGAAACCGGAGTGTTATCTTCGATGCCTACCCATTCGCCATTTTCATCTTTATAAGAAACGACACCGTTAATACGCATAATTTCAGTACGTTCTACTACTGTTGTCAGATGTCTGTTTTCGTCGGTAGAACAGATACCGCGAGCTACTGTACCACTTTCACTCAGGGTATTTCCAACACGGAATCCTACCATACAATATGTATTCTTAGCTCCTTCAGGAAGTTCAGACAAGAATTTACCGATTACGGCAAAACTGTCACGTCCGTAGAAGTCGTCAGCATTGATTACGGCAAAAGGTTCACGGATAACTTCCTTACCCATCAACACTGCATGGTTTGTACCCCATGGTTTTACACGTTCAGCCGGACAAGTAAATCCTTCAGGAAGCTTGTCGATGCTTTGAAATACTACTTCTACTGGAATATGGTTTTCGTACTTGCTGATGATTTTCTTACGGAAATCTTCTTCAAAATCTTTTCTGATTACGAATACAATCTTTCCAAATCCGCCACGGATAGCATCAAAAATGGAATAGTCCATAATTGTTTCACCATTGGGTCCCAGACCGTCAAGCTGTTTCAAACCTCCATAACGACTTCCCATTCCGGCAGCCAGAACAAACAAAGTTGGTTTCATAATATATCTATTAAAATTAAGTTATAGCACAAAGGTAAAGAATTTATATAAATACAACTAAATAGTTCCAGAACAAAATGAATACTAATTCGGTTATTTTATATAAATTCGCACAAACAATACAGCTTGACTTGGCCTATGAAAAAATATCTGCGATGGACAGGGATCGCCGTAGCATCTCCGTTCATATTATTTATATTGCTATGTATTCTGATATACATACCTCCTATTCAGAATTTTCTGGTAAACACGGCTACACGCTACGCATCCGAAGCCACAGGTATGCAAATCTCGATAGGAAGAATCTCTCTTTCATTTCCGTTAGATTTGGTAGTAAACAATACCGTAATTATCGACAAGCAGGATACCATACTGAATGCCAAGAAATTAACAGCGAAGATCCAGTTGACTCCCCTGCTGAGAAAGAAAATCGAACTTGACGGTCTGGAGTTGAGCAAGGCATCTGTAAATACGGCAAACCTCATCGAAGGTATGACGCTGAAAGGAAATCTGGGAGAGCTATTCGTATCCTCACATGGCGTAGAGCTCGATCCGGAAACTGCCATTGTCAACACTCTTTCTTTAAAGGATACTCATTTATCCATCTGCATGGCCGATACTACAGCCTCAGATACGACCAGCTCGCAACCGGTTTTCTGGAAAATACAACTGAAAAATGTTGATTTCGAAAACGTTTCGTTTGCCATGCAAATGCCGCTGGATACATTCAGCATGTCAACATCGCTCGAAAAGCTTTCTCTACGGAACGGACTGGTCGACTTGCATAAGTCGGCATACTCGGCTGGTTCACTTAAACTGACAAACGGTAGTGCTTATCTTGATACCAATACACTTCCTGCTGCCGAAGGATTCGATGCATCGCATATCGGAATAACCAACATCAAACTGGATGTAGATTCTGCCTACTATGCCGGAAATGATATCTATGCCAATATACGCGACTTCAACTTAAAGGAACGCTCCGGACTGGAAATTGTTTCAACAAAAGGAAAACTGGTATCGGATGCCAAGACACTGAAAGTTCCGTCGTTGCAGATAACAACCCCCGATTCGTATCTCGAATTCAGCGCATCTATGGACTGGGAAGCGACTGATGCTGAAAAAGACGGTATGATCAATGCTCGTCTGATGGCTGACATCGGCAAGAATGATTTACTGAAGGTTATCACCGGAATGCCGGAAGATTTCATAAAAAAATATCCGTCTGCCCCATTGCAGATACGTGCCGGCATAGACGGAAACTTGAAGGAGATTCGTCTTACCACGCTCTCGGCAAGCATTCAGGATGCTTTCCGTGCACAGGCTACGGGAAGTATTACGTTGCCTATGGACAGTCTCCAGAGAAACGGAAACATCAACTTATCGGTAGAAACGGGCAACTTGAACTTTGTAGAAAGTATGCTCAGCGGTGTCGTACTGCCACATGGCATGAAACTGGAAGGAGAAGCTTCGGTCAACGGCAGTCTGCTCGGAGCAAACATGCAGTTCTTTCCGGGCAAAAAAGCCAATGTTATTTTAAAAGCTGACTATGATTTGCAAAAAGAAGGCTATCTGGTCGACCTGAATATCGACAGCCTCAACATACACGAGTTTATGCCGCATGATTCGATATTCGGACTTTCGGCTTCACTGCATGCCGAAGGAAACGGATTCGACTTTTTCTCTCCGAAAACATCTGCTCTGCTGAAGGGTGAGGTTTCACACTTCCGGTATGGCTCGCTTCTGTTCTCCGGAGTCACACTCGATGCCGGCCTGAAACACTCTCAGGCTTCAATGATGCTGAATGTCAACAACCGTGCAATAGACGTATCAGCCAATTTGCAGGCATTGCTTCAGCCGAATATGATAAAAGCCGATCTGAACACCCATGTGCGGCTGTTAGACTGGCAGGCGTTGTCACTTATGAGCACGCCTTTCAGTTCGTCGATGAACATCGAGGTGCATGCACAGACGGATATGAAGCAACGCCACAAAGCACGTGCTACCGTCAGCGGTATACAGCTCGTAACAGCCGAAAGAAACTTCAGGACCAAAGACCTGCATGCCGGTTTCGATATGGCTACTGATTCGGTAAGGGGATATGTCAATGCAGGCGATTTGACTTTCCTGTTCAAATCGGCCAACAGCCTCGACAAGTTTATGAGCAAGAGCGATCTGGTAGCCAAGGAGTTTGGAGAGCAGTGGAAGAAAAAACACATAAATCAGCGCCTGATCAGAGAAATGCTGCCTTCGGCACAGTTGAAAGTATTCTCCGGATCAGACAATCCGGTGGCCAACTTCCTGGCTTCACAGCATGTAAACTACAATCGTCTGCGGGCCAGCTTCAGCACTTCGCCGGAAGACGGATTAAACGGTTCCATCGACTTGTACGGCTTGCGGACCGACAGTCTTCAACTGGATACGATTTACTTCAAGACGTTGCAAGACTCTGTGCAGGTGAAATTCTACAGTGGTGTAAAGGCTCTTGCCAACAAACGTCAGGAAGCCTTCGACATTTCACTGAACGGATATATCGGATCTACCGATGCACAACTGGCAATAGGTTACCTGAACGGTAAAAGAGAAACTGGAGTTGATCTCGGTCTGAAGGCACAGCTACGCCCCAACGGCATCAGTATGCACATCACTCCGGACAATCCTACTCTGGTATATCGTCCGTTTAAGGTGAACCCCGACAACTATATCTATCTGAGTGACGAGGGACGTATCCATGCCGACGTCAAGATATACGATGAGAATCATTCCGGATTATCTTTATATTCTACTCCGGACTCTCTCGTACAGCAGGATCTTACCGTAGCTCTCAACCAGATAGACATAGCTGAGTTCCGGCGCATCATCCCATATATGCCCGACATAGCCGGCTTTATCAACGCCGAGGCACACTATATACAAAGCGAGTCGAGCATGCAAGTTGCAACCGACATAGGAATCAACAACCTTGCCTACAACAAACAACAGCTGGGCAACTGGGAAATGAGTGCCGTATATCTGCCTAAAGAAACAGGAGAACACAGCATAGACGGCTTCCTGATGCTGAACGACGAAGAAATAATGAGCCTGAACGGAACGTACCTTTCTGCCACGGGGAAAAATGATAAAGATAATCTGACGGCAGATGTGAACCTGCATCATCTGCCGCTGAAGGTAGCCAATGCATTCATTCCTGATGACATGGCCAGGCTGAAGGGAGACCTGGACGGTTCGATTTCCATAGAGGGTTCCACGTCACAGCCCGTCTTGAACGGAGAACTGGGACTTGACAGTGTAATAATCAATATTCCACAGGCTTCACTGAACCTGCAACTCGACAACCGGCCGCTGAAGATCGAGAACAGCCGACTGAAATTCGAACGCTTCAACATCTTTACCAAGGGAAAGACACCGTTCAGCATAGACGGTTACGTAGATATGACCGACATGGCTGCTATGGATATAAACCTGAAAATGGAAGCGCATAACTTTGAGCTGATCAATGCCAAACAGACCAAAGAGTCGCTGGTACACGGTAAGATTTATGTCGATGTAAATGCCATGCTGAAAGGACGGCCGGATGCCCTTACCATGAGAGGCAACATGAATATTTTAGGAAGCAGTGATTTCACTTATGTACTGAAAGACTCTCCGCTGACCGTAGAAGACCGTCTGAATGAAACTGTCACGTTTGTGGACTTCAGCGATACGACTCACATAGCCAAGCCTCATATTCCTGCCATGTCGCTGGGAGGTATGGATATTTTGATGACACTTCACATCGACGAGGCTGTGCAGGCACGTGTCAACTTAAATGAAAGCGGAAGCAACTACATGCTGCTGGAAGGTGGAGGCGACTTGTCGTTCCAGTATCAGCCCGACGGAAACATGCTGCTCAACGGCCGTTATTCGCTGATGAGCGGAGAAATGAAATACGAAATGCCTATCATCCCGCTGAAGACTTTCTACATTCAGGATGGAAGCTACATCGAATGGACCGGAAACGTTATGAACCCGAATCTGAACATAAAGGCTTCGGAACGGGTGCGTGCCTCGGTTTCTTCCGATGGAGAAAGTACGCGCATGGTGAACTTCAACGTGGGAGTGAATCTGACAAACCGCCTGGAAGATCTGGGCTTTACCTTCACACTCGAAGCTCCCGACGACGGTGCCATGCAGAACGAACTCGCTGCCAAATCGGCCGAAGAGAAAAACAAGCTGGCTGTCACCATGCTGGTTACAGGTATATATATGTCAGAAAGCAATACCGGAGGCAAAGGATTCGACACCAACAGTATGTTGAACTCGTTCCTGCAAAGTGAGATAAACAAGATAGCAGGAAATGCACTGAAAACAATAGATATAAACTTCGGTATGGAAACGACCGATGAGGGTGAAACCGGAAATACCCGTACGGATTATAACTTCCAGTTTGCCAAACGATTCTGGAACAACCGCTTCCAGGTTATCATCGGAGGAAAAATATCTACCGGAAACGATGTACAGCAGCAAGACGAGTCGTTTATCGACAACATTTCGCTGGAATACCGTCTGGACAACAGCGGTACACGCTACATCAAGATTTTCCACGACAAGAATTACGAAAGTATACTCGACGGTGAAGTGATAGAAACAGGAGCCGGTATCGTACTGAGAAAGAAAGTGAGCAAACTAAGCGAACTGTTCATCTTCCGCTCCCGCAAAAAGAAACAGCCCGAACAAACAACAGAAAACTGATTGAAGCATAATTACATATCCATGAAGAAATATAAAACATATCATATCCTGACGCTTCTGCTTGCAGCCATGATGGCTGTATCATGCTCTACGACAAAGCACTTGCCGGAAGGGGAAACCTTGTATCTGGGATTGAAGAAAGTAACCATCAACAACGAAGACAAGAGCAAGGCAGGACAAAAGGCACTTGCCGAAGCGGAAGGAGCTATCAGCATTGCTCCAAACAACGCCATCGTGGTAAAGCCCAACATCCGTTTTCCGATACCTTTCGGACTATGGATATACAATCGCTTTGAAAGGTATGAAAAAGGCTTCGGAAAGTGGATATTCAAAAAACTGGCTGCCAAACCGGTATATGTTTCTACCGTAAATCCAGAAACCCGAATAAAAGTAGCGTCCAATCTGCTGCACGACTACGGGTATTTCGACGGAAAAGTAACTTACCGGGTAGACAGTACCCGTAACCCGCGGGCTGTAAAACTGAGTTACGACATCGATATGGGAAATCCATACTACATAGATACCGTGACATACGAAGGATTCAGACCACAAACCGACAGTCTGATTCATGCCCATTTCGACAAACGGCTGATACACAGCGGAGATAATTTCGACGTGACGGTCCTGAATCAGGAACGGCAGCGTCTGATAGACCTCTTCCGCGACAACGGATACTACTACGCAAGAAATGAATTCATCACTTTCCTTGCCGATACAATCATGCGCAAAGGGTACGTCAAGTTAAAGATTGTACCCCGACAAAGTATTCCCGAAGAAGCTCTCCGCACGTATCATATCGGACATACTTCTGTGTACCTGACGGGATATAACGGTGAACAGCCTGACGACTCACTGAAGCTGCGCAACTTTACCATCTATTATTCCGGAAAGAAGCCGGGCATCCGCTACGGCGTACTGCGCAAGCGTTTTCTGTACCGTAAGGGAGAAGTCTATTCGCAGACCAGACAGAACTATACCCAGGAAGCTCTGGCACGACTGGGTGTGTTCAAGTTCAGCGAGTTTCAATATACTCCCCGTACAGGAGCAGAAAAAGATACACTCGACGTACGCGTGAATGCCATGTTCGACTTGCCCTACAACAGTGAGCTGGAGCTTAACGTCACTACCAAGAGTACCAAGCAGACCGGTCCCGGAGCCATATTCAACCTGTCGCGCAAAAACTTCCGCCGCATGGGAGCCTCACTCAATCTGGAGCTGAAAGGTTCATACGAATGGCAGACCAGCTCAACCGTCGACGGCGACAAGTCTGTCATGAACTCTTATGAACTGGGAGCAGCCCTGTCACTGGAGTTTCCTCGCCTTGTACTTCCATGGGTACGCGACCGCATTGACCCGTTCCGCTTCCCGTCGCAAACAAACTTCAAGATTTATGCCGAACAGGTAAACCGTGCCCGATACTTCAAGATGCTGTCTTTCGGAGGAACCGTTTCGTACAGTTTCCGTCCGTCCAGAAGCATGAAACATACCGTAACACCACTCCATCTGGCGTTCAACCATTTACAGCACCGTACGGCTACATTCGACTCGATTGCACAGGCTAACCCCATGCTGTTTCACAGTCTGGACGACCAGTTCATCCCTTCGGTCACCTATACCTTTACCTACGATGATTCATGGCGTCACCGCCGGATGCGAATATGGTGGGAAAACTCTTTCAGCTCGGCAGGTAATGTCACCTCACTTATTTATGCAGCCTTCGGCAAGAGTCTGAAAGAAAGAGAAAAGAAATTCCTCGGAACTCCATTTGCACAGTTCCTGAAGTTCTCGAGCGAGATACGACCGCTTTACTACATCAACGACAAGCAGCAGATTGCCGGACGACTGATGGCCGGAGTAATCTGGGCATACGGTAACAAGACCATTGCTCCCTATAACGAACAGTTCTACGTAGGAGGAGCCAACAGCATACGTGCTTTCACGGTACGTTCCATCGGTCCCGGACGTTTTCATCCGGCCGAAAACGCAGCCTATTCGTACGTAGACGAAACGGGAGATATCAAGCTGGAAGCCAATCTGGAGTATCGCTTCCGCATTTTCTCCAACCTTTTCGGAGGCAATCTGAACGGAGCATTGTTTCTCGATGCCGGAAACGTATGGCTGATGCGGAAAGACGAAGCACGTCCTGATGCGCAATTTACGTTCAACAAGTTCTTCGACAATATTGCACTGGGAACGGGTCTGGGTATCCGATACGATTTGTCTTTCCTTGTACTTCGCCTCGACTGGGGAGTAGCCCTGCACGTACCTTACGAAACAGGAATCTCCAAATACTACAACATACCGAACTTCAAGGACGGAATGGGTATCCACTTCGCAATCGGTTATCCGTTCTGATGCAAACAGGAAAAACAGAATCATTCTTTACATAAAGAACAAAACAAGCTGAAGTTTTCCAGAAATAACGTGCTATTTTCCGGAAAACTTCAGCTTGTTTTATTCTGTTATTCGTACAACTATCAGATACCTGAAATTCAGGAATCTCAATTATTTGTTTTTCTGCTTTTCACGGTATTCGGTAGGAGTCATGCCAAAGCGTTGCTTGAAGCACTTGCTGAAGTAACGCGGATCGTTGATTCCCACCATATACGAAATCTGTGTCATGTTAAACTCTCCAGTCTCGATAAGCTGGGCAGCACGTTTCACACGCATTTCCTTGATAAATTCTATCGGAGCAAGTCCGGTCAATGATTTCAGCTTCTTGAAGAAGACTGAACGGCTCACAGCCATTTCATGCACCAGATCGTCTACAACAAGTTCTCCATTGTCGATATTCCGTTCCATAAAGTTTGTCAGCTGCTCCAGGAAACGACGGTCCTGCTGCGACATGACATCTACCTCTTCTTCCTCATTTTCCACTTTCGGAGGATTGATATCCATCAGGTGGTCGCAATAGAACTGACGCAACTTCTGACGGCGTGCCAGCAGATTATCAACACGTGCTTCGAGGTAAGTGGCACTGAACGGTTTGGTGATATAACTGTCGGCCCCCAGTTCCAGACTCTGCAACTTGGTGTCCATATCGGTCTTTGCAGTAAGCAATACGATTGGAATGTGGCTGGTAGTCAGTTCCTCCCTCAGTTCCTTCACCAGAGTTATTCCGTCCTTCTCGGGCATCATAATATCGCTGATTATGATATCGGGCACATACTTAATGGCTTTCTCCAGTCCTTCCACTCCGTTGGCAGCTTCTATAATGCGGAAACGCTGGCTGAAAATGCTCCGCAAGAAGAAGCGCAACTCCAGATTGTCTTCTATGAGCAGCATTGTCTTTGTTTCAGAAACCGATGCCTTGTCAGCCTCATCAGCAGCAGGAACAGCTTCCGGCTTATCCTCCGGTACAGCAACGGCAGGAGTTTCGACATCCACAGGCAAGGAATGCTTGGATGCTTCACCGATTATTTCCACGTTATCCGACAAGACAAATTCGGCATTCTCACCGTAATGGTCTTTTCCCTTCAGGAAGTCTACGCTAAAGCAACTTCCTTCTCCTTCCTTACTGTCTACATGTATGCTGGCATGGTGCATTTCCACCAGTTCTTTCACAAGCGAAAGTCCGATGCCAGAACTGTTCGGATTGAACAGGTTCTTATCGAGCAGGGTTTCAAAACGTACAAACAGTGAAGCCTTCTTATTTTCAGAAATACCTATACCCTGATCCTGCACTCCCACGGTAACCGTATCTTCATTTTCATGAATAAATACGGTAATGGTTTTTCCGGGCTGCGTATACTTGAATGCATTCGACAGCAAATTGAAGACTATTTTCTCTACCTTGTCAGCGTCTACCCACAACTTGAGCTTAGGCTGTTCGGTTTCGAAAATAAAATCAATCTTGTTCGACTCGGCTATGGATTCAAAATTCTCCATAATCTTATGTACAAACGCGACGATATCAATCTGTTCGATGCAAAGTTTCATCTTGTGATTCTGTATCTTACGGAAATCCAGAATCTGATTGACAAGCCTCAGCATCCGATGCGTATTACGTTCTACCACCTGCAACTGTTCGCGTACGTCCTTACTTAAATCCGAACGTTTCAAGATATATTCCAGCGGCCCCTCTATCAAGGTAAGCGGTGTACGGAGTTCATGAGAGATATTGGTAAAGAAGCGGAGCTTCATGTCCGTTACCTGCTGTTCGACAGACACCTCATGTTTCAACCGGTAAATAACGAAAAGTGTATAGGCTCCAACCAGCAGAATCAGCATAAAGCCTAATGTATAAATCACATAGGCATAAGGAGTCTCCCAAAACGAAGGCTTGACGGTTATCCGCAAGGCACGTTCGTTCTCCACCCAGATACCGGCTCCGTTGGTCGACTTCACACGAAAGACATAATTACCTTTCGGCAGGTTTGTATAAGTAGCCGTACGCTGTTTACCCACATAATTCCACTCCTTATCGAACCCGTCGAGCATATAGGCATACTTTACATTTTCCGGGAAACTCATATCCAGAGCGGCAAAAGAAAGCGTTACGGTGTTTTCCTTATGCGACAAATACAAATGCGACAAACTGTTCAAAGACTCAGGCAATACGGATTCCGGTCTGGGAACAACATCTTTATTGGCTATCTTCAAGCCCGACAATACAATGCCAGGCACATAAGAGTTTTTCCGTATCAGTTCGGGAGTAAAGCACAAAAGTCCTCTGTTTGTTCCGAACAGCAAGCGTCCGTCTTCGGCACGTATTGCCGTACTTTCTTCAAACGAAAGCTCCTCTCCTATCTCCTGCTTCAGATAATTATCGAAATGATGGTTGACAATATCCATCTTGCTCAGACCGCTTTCCGAACCAATCCATATATCTCCTTTCGTATCTTCGGCAAGTGAAGAAAGTACATCGGTAGGAAGTCCGTCTTTTGCCGAATACGAAGTAAACAGGGCGTTACCTTTTTTATCAAGGCTCTTAAGCTCGTTCAGTCCTCCACCGAAAGTAGCAAAGAACAGACGTCCGTCGTGTGTAAGCAAGATATCGTATATATCGTTGCAGCTCAACACTTCACGCTTATTAGGCATGCACACGAACAAATGAAAATCAATCGTATCGGGACGTTCGAACTTTTCACTGAAAGCCAGCAGTCCATTGGAAGTAGCTACCCACAGCATACCTTTTTTGTCGAGCAACATACGACGTGCCTTATAGCAACGTTCCATTGGATACGATTTCAGATTATTGCGCGAGTTTATAAAACGGACACTTCCATCACTCTCCTTTTCGATGTAATCGATACCTCCACCGAAAGTAACAACCCAGATACGACCGTAGCTGTCTTCACACAAGTCGTACACATTGTTATGGCTCAGACTATAGATATCGTTGGCATCGTAAGTATAATGAAGCATCTTATATCCGCTTCCCTGCGGTATCAGCTGAACGATTCCGTTTCCTTTCGTAGCAATCCAGATATTTTTTTTCGAATCCTCTATTATCTTATAGGCAGATCCTCTGAAAGGAGTACCAGTAAGTGATATGCGTCCGTCGACTGTAAGATAACCCTGCAACTGGAAGTCAAGAGAATACACAGAAACTTTACTATTACGTGTACCTATCCACAACTGCTTACGGGAATCCTGACAAAGCGAACGTACCTGATTGGCATTGGTATCGTACTTACAGTTCTGCGGCTTAATCAACTGGAATTCGTTCTTGAAGAATGTAACCTTATCCAGTCCTTTGGAGTGAGTGCCCAGCCATAAATTGCCCTGATGGTCGAGCATCATAGCATGAAGTTTGTTTGAGAAGCGCCATGCATCTGTTCCCACTTCATTATAGAAAGGCTTCAGCTCATTATTTTCTCTGTCGAACCAAGACAGTCCTCCTCCTACCGGATGTACCCACAGATTGCCTTGCTTATCTTCGCAGACAGCAAACTTAGGAGCATCACCCGGTTCTTTTTCAACCGGAACCTGTTCCACCTTGAACACCTCCGTCGACGGATTAAAATGACAGACCGTACCAATCTTGTTTACTTCGAACCAGACCTCATTATGACTGTCGACATATATTGACCGTATCGGATGCTGAGAAAAATCAAATTCATTTTTCAGACCGTAATACTTCAGTGATTCGAGCGCTGCATCTCCCACAACAAAGCCCGACCGGCGGGTAGCCATAATGACCTTTCCTCCGGACAATTCCCGTATGCTTATCACATCGTCCTGCAAGTCCAAGTCTTTCAACTCGAATGTTTCATCCTTCAGCGAGTATTTCCATACCCGTCCTTTATTAGAGGTAAAATACACGTGTCCGTTAACGAATGCAGCCGAAAAAAAAGACTGGTTAGGCCGTCCGGATTCAGGATGCGTATTTACAAAAAAAGGAGTCTGCTTTCCATTATTACCTTCGATGCAAAGCAATCCATCTTTTGTAAGCAGCCACTCTCTGTTTTTCTTATCTAAAAAAACAGTCTTGATAGCAGTACCTTTTTCTTTTGAAGCAGTAGACAAATAAACTTTCGAAGCAAGTGTTCCAGTTTTCCTGTCAGGCACGACTCTGATACCTCCGTTTTTATCAGTAAGCAGCCATACGGTCCCATTATCCAACGGCAAAATAGAAGTTATAACCAGGTCTTTTTCAGCCCCATTTGCTGCAACTTCGGTAAACGCTTCCATCCGCTTATCGAAACGGAATGCCTTCCCATCGTAAGTAATGCACCATACATCTCCATACTTATCGACCTGCAAATGGTCTACACGATTGGAACTCCATCGCATATCGTTTTCCTTACGAGCCTTATAAACCTTAAAGTCGTAGCCATTGAAGCGATTGATTCCATCCCACGTTGCAAACCATATCATACCGTCGTGATCCTGTACCATATCCATTACCGAATTCTCAGACAGACCATTCTCCTGAGAATAATGAGTAAACGTACAGTTCATTTGTGCCTGAGCTAAAGCACTGACGAACAAAAGCAAAAGGATATAAAAAAATTTTCTCATACTAAATTTCTGCTATTCGGACAAAAATAGGAAAAATTAAATGATTCCGCAAACATGAAAATCGGAGGGAGTCTAAAATTGTTTAAAATATTTCCCTTACAGAGATTCACTAGCAACCCAACCGATACGAACAAAAAACGGAGTATCCGCCATTATGCGAATCTCCGTTTTCGAATATTATTTAAAACCGGCGATGGGGAGGACCACCAAATCCTCCATGACGTCCGCCAGGTCCGGGAGGCGCAAAGCCGGGACCTCCCTTACCAGCTCCCTTACCGCCGAACAGGTTCAGACGATAGATGAAGTGTACCATGCAATAGCTATAAATAGCATTATACTCAGTATCCTGACGCATAGCAGCCGTAATCACACGACTGATATTGCTCTGGTTTCTCAATATATCATAGAACTGAATACTTACGGTAGCAGCATTTCCCTTCAAAAAGTCCTGAGAAATCTGAGCGTTCCAAATTAGTTCATCGGTATTCATACTCGACTCGGCATATCCTCTGCGGGAATTCTGCGACAAATCTGTAGAAATGGACATATTCCACGGCAAACGCACATTGGTGCTGGCTCCATAAGCAAACTGGTAAGTATCCAGATTGTTGCTTTCCTGATAACTGTTTCTCGAATGGGTATAATCGAGTGAGCCATTTAGAGAGAACTCCCACCAGTCATTACGGTACGTACCTCTTAAACGTTCACCCAGCGACAAGCGTTTGGTAATATTCTTGTCTGTATCAGAAACAAGATCCTTCTCGCTTATATAGCTCACCATATTCTGGTAATTTGCTCTGGTAAACGTATTGATGGTATATTTCTTGTTTCTCAAGGCAATGTTGGTTCCCACCATTCCGATCAGGTTCCAGTTTCCGTTAATATTTTCAGGAGTAGTAACATATCCACCGGTTTCCGGATCGTAGACTTTGCGGTCGCTTATATTGTTCATGATATTCTGGTAACGGAAAAATGAAAACATTCCCCGTTGTTTTTCCGTATTAAAGAAATTATATTCGGCACGCAATTCATTTGTAAATGTCGGCTTCAGTTCTGGATTACCGTTCTGGATATTAAGCGGGTCTGTATTATCGGAGATAGGCAGCAAATCTACCATGTTCGGCTGAGAAGCCTGTCCGCGATAACGCAAGCGCAACTGACTGGTTTTTGAGAAATTATATCGAAAATCGAATGTCGGAGTAAAATTAAATACATTTCTGACAGTCGTTGTATCCAGATCACCTTTCTTATAAGAAAGATCCGACTTCTGAGGCTGGAAGCTGACTCCCGCATTCAAGCGCATCTTCTCACGTATCCAGCGGAAAGTAACATCCATCTGGTGATTATAATAATTATAGGCTGCACTCTTGCTCAAGTCGTTGTTGAGCACTCCCGGATTACTTTCATTCACTCCGTCACCAATCGTCCAGTTGTCACCCATATCGAATGTAGAATTATCTGTGGTAGAGTGTTTATACTGGAAATTGTAGCTGAACTGCAAAAATCCCCCGGTAAAAATCGGCTCACTGTACGTCAGACGCGCACTATAATCGTAGCTCTTTGTAGGAGTTGTAATATAGCGGTTCAATATTTCCATACGTTCTTCCGGAGTTTTCTGGAAATACTCTGTTTCCGATGTAGAAAACTGTTCACTGCTGCTATTGGTGTAATTATATTTTCCACGGAATGTAATATTCCGGCCAAGCTTGCCTAATCTCCGGTTCACGAGCACCGAACCTCCTACAGTCAGGTCATCACCTTTTTTCAGTGTATTCTTCAGCACCGTATTGATAATATCTTCTTCGGAAACCAGCGAAGTCAAGTCGTCCGTACCGAAAAGTTCATCAGTTGTATATCCAGGATCCTGACTGAATGTATAAGAGTTCTGTCCGTTGGTATTGTCGGTCTTACCATAGCTGAAACGAGGACGGAATACAAAAGTAGTCATGGTATCCGGTTTCCACTCGATAAAGGCATCTGCCACCAGCTTGGTATTTTTATTGCGAGAATGGTCTAGCGCGTTTTTAAAAGAACTGCTTTCCGATGATACAAAAGTTTCGGATGCCTGTTTACTGACGATATCAGCATCCTTATAATTAAAGTTGACACTTCCTTCAGTCTTCAACTTTTCTGTTTCAGTGGCAAAGTTCACACCTGCCATTTTCACAGCAGTCAGACCGTTTCCTCCCTTACGGAATCCTCCACCTCCACCGGGAAAAGCATTGTCATTTACGTTATTGACCGAACCGATGGCAGTCAGCTGGTTCTTGTTGCGGAAATGATTGATCATCACCTTTCCGCTATAACGGTCTTTCGTACCGGCAGCCAGATCGGTATTACCAATCCATCCCTGATTCATTCCGGGCTTCACACTCAGGTCGAGCACGGTTTCCTCTTCTCCATCGTCCACACCAGTCATTCGTGCCATATCCGACTGTTTTTCATAGGCACGTATCTTATCGATGATATTAACCGGCAGGTTCTTCATGGCGATATTAGGATCATCGGCAAAAAACTCCTTGCCGTCGATCATAATTTTCTTTATTTTCTTTCCGTTGATCGTAATTTTACCGTCATCGTCAATTTCTGCTCCCGGCAATTTCTTAACCAGTTCTTCCAATGCAGAACCCTCCGGTACACGATATGCTGAGCTATTGTATACCAATGTATCTTCGGCAGCAGTAACCTCTGGTGCCTGAGCTACAATGACAGCTCCTTCAAGCATAACTGCATCCGAGTGCAGGGAGATTGTTCCCAGATTAAGACGTGGTTTAGAACTCGTTAATGTAATAGGCTGAAAAGACGGCGAATATCCGACAAAGGAAACCTTCAGCAGATATTTACCCGGACGAGCTGACAAAGAAAAGCGTCCGTCCAAATCAGTCACATTACCAGCTACCATCGAACTATCTTTCAACGCAAGAATCTGTACCGTAGCCTGCATCACCGGGGAGTTATCATCTCCATCGACAACTGTACCCGAAACTAAACCTTTGCTACCTCTGCTTTGTCCAAAAGCGTATATCCCACAGGATAACAGTAGCAGCCCCATAACCCAGTTTTTCATAATTCCGATCTAATCAAATGTTTTAACGCTGGTTTGACATCAAAACCTTTTAAAGGTTTAATATTGCAACCTTTTTTAAAACTTATTTTTTTCTGAACGTTTTTTCTATACGATGCTTCTGATACAGAAACTCCCAACAAATCACACAGATAATCAGATAAACGATTCCGACAGAATTGTCGGCCACCTGCAAATCCTGGTTTACAACTCCCTTTATCAGCATCACGATATAATACACTCCCCAGATATATAAGGCATATTTCATGGCTTTACTGCGCAGACACGCCGTCTCTTCGACCTCATCCTTTACTTTAGAGAGAAAAATCATGAACAGCGACAGCCAGACAACCAACTTAATCCCCAATTTTACATAAATCAGATTCCCGTCGTGTACCTGACCAAACATATACATCAACAAAGGCACAAAAACAGATAAAATAAGTAATGCGTATCCTGCTATTCTACAGGCAACCGGTAATATTCCTTTCATAAATCAATTTATTGGTAAATTCAGCACAAAAATAATTAATTGTCAACGTACACACATGTACTTTTTACTTTTTTTCTATTTTTGCAGGAAAAACAATAGATTTATGAGTAAACAAGAAGTTGTAATCTGCCATAACCTGGAAGAAAACCTGCAAAAGGCAGTCACCAGCAAAACATACGATAAATTATTTATTCTGACCGACGAGCATACGCGCACGTATTGCCTTCCGATTATCGAAAAATATCCGTTTCTTGCACAGGCAGAACATATTTGCATCGGAGTGGAAGATATTCATAAGAATCTGGAAACTCTTGCCTACGTATGGAGCCAGCTTAGCAACAAGGGAGGTACACGCCACTCACTGATGATCAATCTGGGTGGAGGTATGATAACCGACCTGGGTGGTTTTGCTGCTGCTACTTTCAAACGAGGTATCGACATGGTTAACATTCCTACTACATTACTGGCCATGGTAGATGCTTCTGTAGGAGGAAAGACAGGCATCAACTTCAATGGGCTGAAAAATGAAATTGGAGTGTTCGCACCAGCCAATTATGTTCTGATAGACTGTGAATTTCTTAAATCACTCGATTATCCCAATATCTTGTCGGGATATGCGGAAATGCTGAAGCACGGACTTATCAGCAACACGGAGCACTGGAGCGAGCTTATCAAATTCGATATGGAGCACGTAGACTACAAGCATCTGCAACAACTTGTAGCAGCTTCCATCGAGGTAAAAGAAAAAGTGGTAGAACAGGATCCTTTTGAGAAAAATATCCGCAAGGCCTTAAACTTCGGACATACCGTAGGTCATGCATTCGAAAGTTTTGCTCTGGAAACAGGCCATCCTGTATTGCATGGATATGCCGTAGCATGGGGAATGGTGTGCGAACTATATTATTCACATCTCAAGGTAGGTTTCCCAAAAGACAAGTTACGCCCTACCATACAGTTCATCAAGGAGCATTACGGGAAACTGGCATTCAGCTGTAAGGATTATGACCGTCTGTACGAGTTTATGAAACATGATAAGAAAAATTCCTCACTGGGCAATGTCAACTTCACCCTACTCGGTGAAATAGGTGATATCCATATCAACCAAAGTGCCACTCAAGATGAGGTATATGATATGTTCGACTTCTATTGCGAAACAATGGGCTAAAAGGCATTATTAAAGATATTACAGCGACAGCTTATTCTAAAAAAGCAGAAAAAGCATATGAAATAATTTGCTAATTTAAAATAAAGCCTTACCTTTGCATCCGCAATTCGGGGTGTAGCTCAGCCCGGTTAGAGTACGCGTCTGGGGGGCGTGTGGTCGCTGGTTCGAATCCAGTCACCCCGACTGTTGAAAATGAAGGAGTTAAGTAATAAACTTAGCTCCTTTTTCTTTTCCCTTACAACAAATTTACAACATTTCTACCTCTACAATAAACAAAATGAATAGGAAGATATTTCTTTCTCTTCATATCCATTTACTATAACTCTTTTCATTAGTGTATGTAAAAACTTTCATGTTTTATTGAACAAAACAATAGTTTATTATGATATACGGATACATTAGAGTTAGCAGTGATAAACAGACTGTAGAAAACCAACGTTTCGAAATTAACAATTTCTGTGAACGTGAAAATTTAAAAATTGATGGTTGGATAGAAGAAACCATCAGCGGTACTAAATCCTATAGCAAAAGAGAGTTAGGTAAACTACTTAAGCAAATCAAAAAGGACGACCTTATAATATGTGCAGAACTCTCACGATTAGGAAGGAATCTTTTTATGATAATGGAAATTCTTAATCTTTGTATGAGTAAAGAGTGCAGGGTTTGGACAATCAAAGACAACTATCGTTTAGGTGAGGACATTCAAAGCAAAGTATTAGCATTTGCCTTTGGTTTATCGGCAGAAATTGAACGTAATCTCATTAGCCAACGTACCAAAGAAGCGTTATCACGAAAAAAAGCAGAAGGTGTAATCTTAGGTCGTCCCAAGGGAAAGAAAAGTTCTCCAGAAAAATACAAATTACACAAAAAAAAGAACTTGATTCTGGAACTTTTAAATGCAAATATATCTCAGCGGAAAATCGCTGTAATATGTAAAGTTGATAGAAATACGTTGGCACGTTACATCAAAACTTTTTTGGCAGAAACATAACGAGCGATTTTGTGCAGCAGAACGGGTCGGAATGTGATTTTAGTAGTGCTGATTCTTGGGTAATACTGTCGCCGATTGAGCAAAGCATTAAACGTAAAATGGAAACTGTGGGAACGCCATTGAAAGACTGGAATATAAATATTTATCGTGGTGTTTTGACTGGTTATAATGAAGCTTTTATTATTACTACTGAAAAACGTGATGAAATACTTGCTAACTGCCAATCGGAAGATGAGCGTACCCGCACAGCTGAACTTATACGACCGATTCTACGTGGCAGGGATATTAAACGATATGGTTATGATTGGGCGGATTTATGGATTATCAATACCCATAACGGCATCAAAGGGAAATTGCCACGAGTTGATGTAAATGAATATCCAGCTATAAAGGCTCATTTAGACCAATATTGGGATAAAATCTCTACAAGAGCAGATAAAGGTGATACCCCTTATAATCTCCGCAACTGCGCTTATATGGTCGTATTAATTCATCCGTTCTGATACGTTCCTCCTCGGTCTGACAATTAGCTAATATTTCATCACGTTTTTCAGTAGTAATAATAAACGCATCATTAAAGCCAGTCTTAATTCCATAGTTAATTTGAATATCCCAATCTTTAAGTGGAGTACCTATGGCTTCCATTTTACGTTTGATACTTTGTTCTATGGGAGATAGGATAATCCAACTATTTCCATTGGAAAATTCACAATATACCCCCTGTTGCTGCACAAAATCGCTCAAATTCTGTAAGCCATTTATTCCTTGTGTTATGCAAGCAAATGTTCTTTGGACATTTATAGCTTTTTGAAGCATCAATATGTTCACATCAACAGTAGCTGTATCAAAGACCTTTACTCCTGCAAAATCTATTAACAAAACAGGATTTGTTTCCGTAACAAAATATTGGCGCAATTCTTTTCCATATCCGGCTTTCATCCACTTATTGGATGTAATGTAGCATAGGCAACCATTGGGCTTAAGCAAATTCATCCCTTGCTCGTAGAATAAACAATAAATATCTCCAGTACGAACATAAGTTTTATACTTCATTCGTTCTAAGACATCAGCATCCGTACCCATAGATTGCAGTTGAATATAAGGAGGGTTGCCAATAACACAATCAAATCCTATAAAATTTCCATCCGCATCCAATACTTCTGGAAACTCTATACGCCATTCAAAAGCCCCCAAATAAATCTTGTTGGAATTGATTTCCTCAAAATAACTTTCAAGTTCTGCTATTTCCTTTTTAACAGCATCCACTCGTTTCTGCCAATCCTTTTGTTCTTTTTTACTCATTTCAAACAGCTGAGGCGCAAGCAAATTCACCAGTTCTGCCCTACACTTATTTAATCTGAGTTTTTTAGGGTCTTTTGCTCCGATTTCAGTGGTAAGCTTAGATTTAATTTCTGCTATTATTGAATCCAGCTCCCACTTTTCAGCTTTATCTTGAGCATTCTTATACTTGTTCACAGCATTTCTATATTGGCCAATAGAAATACCAGTTTCTTTTAATACAGACTTAATGCTATCCGTTAAATCAAAACGATGCAAAAGAGAGTTTCCGCATTTGATATTTATATCAATATTGGGTAAGGTTTCCAATTGTTTATAATCACTCTCTGCTGTATAGTAAGCATTTTTAAGCAATTCAATCCACAAACGTAACCTACATATTTTCACAGAGTTTGGATTAATATCTACGCCAAACAAACAATTCTCAATAATTATCTTTTTCTCTTTGAACAATGTTTCTTGAATGCGTCGGCTTTCCTCATTCAATGGATTATACTCAAACAAATTGTTTTCTGCATCCGTTACAATCAGTTCATCGTTTTCGATAGACAGTGTGTAATCTGATTTTTTAATACGTTTACCTTCGGAATCCACTAAAATTCCTAGTTCATATTTCAAACGTATTAACTCGTTTAAAGCAGATACCAAAAAGTGCCCTGACCCCACAGCCGGATCACAAATTGTGATACTGTTTATAAGCTGGTTAGCTTGTAATATATCATCTATTTTATTATACAAATCTGTAACAGACGTACAATTCCAGTTATAAAAATTATTGAATTTAGTCAAGACCGAATTAGCAACGGCTTCACGACACATATACATTGCAATAAATCCGGGAGTAAACACCGAACCATCTTTATGTCCGTTGATTTTTTCAAATATAAGTCCTAAAACAGAAGCGTTAATCAAAGTCTTGGCTTCTTCTTGAACTTCCTCACTGCCTTCGCTTGCAAAATTATATGCATCCAAAAAAGCAAATAAATAATTCAAAGTTGGAAGGCTATTGAACTGTTGTTTTTCTTTACGATTAATTAATACACTATTAGTAAATAGTGGTAATTCAGACCGCTGCGATAAACTATTTATCTTTATTGTATTACTTTCCAGTTCAGTAACTTCAAAGAGTGAGCTATTCAAATAAGGAACAAACTCAAAATCTTTCAATATAGAAGCTGTCCTTTGATGAACATTTCGTGCCAGAACTTGAAAAAATAAAGTGTTCAAATCATCGAAATCACGTATTTTCTGTATAGAAAGAAATTTGTAACATTGCTCTCCATTGTGGTATTTCAACATTTGAGCTTCCAACAACTTCAAGAACAAGATTCGATTAATCCAAGTAATACATAATTCCATAGCCACATTGAACAAACGTTCTTCTTGGGTACTTCCATAAATTGCTATATTGGGAACTTTTCGCAAGCAGTCTTCTGCATCAAGTTGATTGATTGTATTTTCCAACAAAGAAGCTTCATTACGCCGTCCAACGGCTTTACGTACAATTACAATCTTATTATTTTCTTTCTTCTCTTCAATGCCAATGATATGTAATAATTCTGCATAAAACCTCTTATTTAAAGAGTTACTATCATTCTGAAACGGTAATTTCAATAAATGCACATCACTGAATACCTTATACAATTCGATAAGTTTTTTTGAAGCTGTATTCTCACCTAAATATTTAGCGTAAGAACGGATGTCAAAATAGGTATAGTCAAGACTATCTGCAACTTCTTCGATAAATGAAGAAGCTATCTCAGAATAAAAGAAGTCTGTTTTACGACTTGTTTTTCTACCATCCTCAAAATCCTGGAACTCTTTTTTCAGTTTCTTATTTTGATAGAATTTTTGCTCAAACTCTTGGGCATCAAAGATAAAATATTCATATACATTGGTAGCTATCAGATATTTAATATCTGAATTTTTCTTGGATATTCTTTCTCTTAAATAATAAAGCAAAAGTTCCTGAAGAGCTTTCCTGTTTAAGTTACCAACAGAAATCATTTCATTTTTGTTGGTTGTACTCTTTACCTCAATTAATAAACCAATATTCGACTTACTTGTTTTATCTAATCTTACAGCCAAATCAATGTCTTCTTCTGGAGCCATATAGTATGGTTTGTAAAAAGTATCACTTAAAAAATTCCTCAAATGTCCCTTTTGTGTTTCTTCTCTTTGACCGTCTGAAACAGTAAGTAACAATGTACGAAGAGCATCTTTAAAATGATTAAAATCCTCAGTTTCAATTGAAACCTGTCGATATGCCTTACTTAATACTTGACTTGGTTTTAGCTGTCCCATAGCATTTTCTCCTTTAATAAAACTACATGACAAAAGTAATTTAAATAAATGATTAAATGAGTAAAACACGAAGTATAATTATACTCACCTGATTTTCAGATTAATCCAATAAGAGATTTTACCCCTTTCTATGAGCCAGTAAAACGTTGAATTTGATTCAATCTTGCAGAATCAATTCCCCAATGCACAAAAAAATGGATTTAATAAATTCTGCTTAGAGAAATCTATTAAATCCATTTTTCGTGCGCCTGATAGGACTCGAACCTACACGCCTCACGGCACCAGATCCTAAGTCTGGCGCGGCTACCAATTACGCCACAGGCGCGAAGTAAAATATAACTTAAATCAGTATATATTTCCTTTTTGCGGTTGCAAAGATAGACTATATTTTTGAATTTGCAAAATATTAGAGCTAATTCTTTAATATTTTACATGCTGTTTCTATAATAGTATCTTTTCCTTGCTGCACATCTTCGCTTGTCATGTCTACTTTCACGTCCGGATCGATGCCAAACTCCAGCTGATTCATTTCCGGATCGAACATCGGACTGGCAGAAAAGCGGACAGACCAGCCGTTAGGTATTTCAGAACTGAACGGCAACCCTGAGCCTCCTCCGGTCTTATCGCCTACGATTGTGACATTCGGAAACTGGTTCATGCTGTTGACAAAATCGTTTGTCGCACTATAAGAGCGCCGGTTGGTGAGCACTACTACCTTTTTCTGCCAGCGTATACCGTCGGACGGTTCTATGTAAACAGGCTTTGGTTCGGAAAGGTCACTGTGTGCGGGACCTGTCTTGTGACACATGTATCCCACAAGCATTTTCTCGTTTGTAAACCGTGCAGCCAACTTCTGTGCTGTCGTCAGGTTACCTCCTCCGTTATTCCTCACATCAATAATCAGCCCGTCGCAAATAGCAAGCTTGTTCAGAGTCTGGTCCAGATTACCATCGCCTATCCCATTGGAGAAACTGGAGCAATAAATATACCCGATGTTGTTCTCCAGAATGCCGTAAGTCAGTCCGGAAGAATTCGTATAGTCTTTTCCCAGGTAAATACTCTGAATACTGTCGCTGAAATTGCGCGGATAACTGTCGAACCATTCCCGATATTGTGACGTAGCAAGTGAACTGGAAAGATTCACATGACCGTCGCGTAACTCGTTTACCATATCCGACAAGACCTCGAACAGGTTTTCCCAAGTCATATCCGACGTGATACGACGGGCATACCGTTCGTGCACTTCATTCCAGTCGAGTCCATACTCCTGGTTCTTATAGCCGAGAAAGCAATACTGTTCATCTATAATCTTCCACAGTGCCTCAAAGTTATCTTCAGGCGTATTGCCGGAAATATCTTCCCGTATACAGGAATTAAAAATCAGAAGTCCGGACAAAGCAATAATATATACAATACACGCAAATCGTTTCATAAGCTAAAAGGGAGTTACTTTAAGTGGCATGCTGATACGTTTCTTCCCGCGAAGCAAATACAGGTTGCGCACGAAGCCTATCATAAAATCGTGTGAATAGGTATGGCTTTTCAGGTTGTTGACCTTTGCCTGCTGAATGTCGCACACATATCCTACACGCATCACGACATTGCGTATCGGAAAGTCCAGCGTAACCATCTGTCGCAGTGAAGGATTATTGTGCAGCGAAGTAAACAGTACATTCCGTCCTCCATTGCCTAACGAAAAGATTTCATAATACGACTCACCGTATTCGGGCGAGAACATAACGCCCAGCAGCGGAAGATTTGCCTGATAACGCACCGTCAGCGGATAGCGTGCGATGTGAAATTTGTAGATAACCATACCCGATGCTCCCAACCCTCCGTATGCCTTAGCCTGAGCCGGATTGTTGGAATTACGCCGGTTATAAACCACACCGCCGTTCAGGTCGAGCATCGGTCCTACAAGGATCTTCAGCTTATCATCGTTCATGCGGAACTGATAATGCAGGGCATAGCTCCAGTTTACCAGTCCGGCATACATCTCAGCAGTCTGAGAAATATTCTTGTTATACGAGGCATTGATCTGAAACAGACTTTGCCCAGATACGTTTCCTCCCAGCATACGTGTCATACGCATGCTTTCGTGCATAAACCTGACTTCCGTTCCGCTATATTCCAGCGGAGAAAGATATGTTTCGAATACGTTGCTGTGTCCCACTCCTGCCATTGTAGAGCGCATTACGTAGCGCGTGGCCTGCAAACTGTCCTCCTGCGCATACAAAGAAAAAACGGCCCCGAGTGCGATGAACAGCGTAATAAGCTTTCGTTTCATTGTTCCGGTTTTAAAATAATGTCATTTGCTCATTGTCTTCTTCCGCAACATTATCATTTTCCGTTTCTGGTGTATCTGCATCTTCCATATCTTCCTGTGGTTCCGGACGACGGGTAGGCTCCAGCTCCTCGATGCGGTCTACCGTAAATGTAGTCAGGCGCTTGCCTTTTGCCTTGAAGCTCTTGACACCTACAAAGTCGCTTGCCTCTATAATCAACGCTTCCCTGAAGCTGTCGTGTCCGCCGAATACAACCTGCAAACGGGGATAAACTTCACCCGAAAGCAGAATCAACTGGTTGTGTTTGTTTTCGCCCAGATAGTTCAACCGTTTGGCTGTCTGCTCGAACGTAAAGCGTTTCAGATATGGATAATTCTGCTGGTCGGCATCATAGAGCACTGCTGTCCAGACCTTTTCAGCATCAAATTTCTCAATAAACTGTATATCGGCGTCGTAGTGGTTATTCAGGTCGAAATCGGTTGTATAGAATTCACCGTTCTTATGCACAACCAGAATGCTTTCCCCACTCTGGAATTCTCCAAGATACTGTCCGCGACCGTCGTAATTCAGACGAAACACATCATGGTCGAACCACACCTTTCTGCCTCCCAGTGTAGAGCCTCCACGCTGTTTCAGACTGATTTTATGCACTTCATATTTGGTCAGCAGATTACCCATCGACTGGCGACCCTTAATGTTGATGGTACTGAAGTCTTTTTCGAATATCAGCTTCTTGATACGCGGATTCGGGCGAAGTGTCACCTTGATAACCTCAGCTTCCCCATTCGGATTGGCTGTGAAATATACAATTTTCGATCCGGGAGTTCCCTGTGTCACATCGTATTCACGGTCGCGTATCATCGACGTTACATTGAAACGCTTGATATAGTGGAATCCTTCTTTCCCGTCACGATAAATCACGTTATAGATCGTACGTTTGTCGTTCTTCTTGAAGATATTCACGTAGAGAATATTCTTGCCTACAAACAGCTTGTCCGAAACACGTACGATTTTATATTTTCCATCTTTATAGAAGATAATTACGTCGTCGATATCGGAACAGTTGCAGATATACTCGTCTTTCTTCAGTCCCGTACCGATAAATCCTTCCTCGCGGTTGATATACAGTTTCTCGTTGGCCTCGGCCACCTTGGTTGCCACAATCGTATCGAAGTTTCGTATCTCCGTACGTCGCGGGAAATTCTTTCCGTATTTCTCCTTGATGCGTGTATACCAGTCGATGGTATATTCAGTAATATGAGCCAGATGATTGTCTATTTCCTCAATATCCGCTTTCAGCTTGGCAATAAACTCGTCCGCCTTATCCTTGTTGAACTTCAGGATACGCGCCATCTTTATCTCCATAAGCTTGAGGATATCTTCCTTGGTCACTTCACGTACAAACTGCGGATAGAAAGGTGTCAGCCGTTCGTCGATATGTTCGCATGCGGCATCCATATTCTCAGCCTGTTCGAACTGCTTGTCCTTGTAGATACGCTCTTCGATGAAGATTTTCTCCAGCGAAGCGAAATGCAAGGTTTCCAGCGTTTCGTTGCGCTGGATGTTCAGTTCCTGACGAAGCAGCGAAAGTGTATTGTCTACCGACTTACGGAGTACCGCACTGACAGAAAGGAAATGCGGCTTCTTGTTGTCGATGACGCAGCAGTTGGGCGAAATATTCACCTCACAGTCGGTAAAGGCATACAGGGCGTCGAGTGTCTTGTCCGACGAAACGCCCGGAGCCAGATGTACCAGAATCTCCACCTTGTCGGCGGTATTGTCGTCCACCTTCCGTACCTTGATCTTACCCTTTTCGATAGCTTTCAGGATAGAATCAATCAGTGAAGAAGTTGTTTTTCCGTACGGTATTTCACTGATGCAAAGAGTTTTATTATCTATCTTGGAGATTTTGGCACGTACACGCACTACTCCCCCACGCTCACCGTCGTTATAGCGCGACACATCGATGGTACCTCCTGTCTGGAAATCGGGATACAGATGAAACTCCTCTCCGTGCAGGTAAGCAATGGCCGCATCACACAACTCGTTGAAGTTGTGCGGCAATATTTTCGATGAAAGACCTACGGCAATACCTTCCACTCCCTGAGCCAGCAGCAGCGGAAACTTGACAGGAAGCGTCACCGGTTCACGGTTTCGTCCGTCGTAAGAAGCCTGCCATTCGGTTGTCTTCGGATTGAACACCACATCGAGCGCAAACTTCGAAAGACGTGCTTCAATGTATCGGGAAGCAGCGGCATCATCACCGGTAAGAATATTTCCCCAGTTTCCCTGACAGTCGATAAGCAAATCTTTCTGTCCCAGCTGTACCAATGCATCGCCGATGGACGCATCACCATGAGGATGGAACTGCATGGTATGTCCTACGATATTTGCCACCTTGTTGTAGCGTCCGTCGTCCAGGCGCTTCATAGAGTGCAGGATACGTCGCTGAACAGGCTTCAGTCCATCGTTGATATGAGGAACCGCACGTTCCAGAATAACATACGAAGCATAGTCCAGAAACCAGTTCTGGTACATACCGCTCAATTGGTGTTTTACAGTTCCGTCGCCCTGGTCGACAGGCTTATAGTCAGAATGTGCTTCTTTATCGCTTGATTGGATATCGTTTTTATCGAAAATATCTTCGCTCATATAAGTGATTTAGTGGAAAAACAACAGACAAAAATACGAAAAAAAATATTCCTATTATATATATTGCTGAAAATAAACCTGTATTTAGTCGAACGAATCTTTCATACGGATGCTGTTGTTTTCAAGAAAATATCAGCTTCTTTTCCTAAAAACATCAGCATATTTTCAGGAAAATTTGTACAGAAAATCAGTGTGCGGACACTATGCAGCAAAGGCTTCCCTACACCATCCGGCAATTAGAATTTTATTTTTTCATCTCATTCAAAACAGGAATGGTAAGCGGAATAGCAAGCAGGAACGAACAAAGATCGGACACCGCCTGACACATTTCCACCCCCTGCAAACCGAAGAAATGAGGGAGAATCAGGATGAAAGGGATGAAAAACAGTCCCTGCCGCGCGGAAGACAAGGTGACGGCACGTACAGGCTTGCGGATAGTCTGCAACATCATGTTACACAAAATAACCCATGCTCCTAAAGGTAAAGTAATGAGCTGCCAGCGCAAGGCACGTGTTCCGGTTTCGATAACATGCGGATCATCGCGGAACCACGATACGATCTCGGGAGAAAAAATGTAACCGATAACCGAACAGACAGCCAGAAACACAACTCCTGTCTTGACACAGAACCAGAAGCCTTCGCGTACACGACGGTATATGCCTGCTCCGTAATTGAATCCGCATACCGGCTGGAAACCTTGTCCGAAACCAATCACAAAAGAGTTGATAAACATACAGATACGGGTAACGATAGACATTCCGGCAATGGCTGCATCTCCATAAGCTCCGGCTGCAACGTTCAGCAGAATGGTAGAAAGGCTGGCAAGTCCCTGACGACAAAGTGAAGGGCTTCCACCGAATACGATTTCTTTCAAATATGCCGGTTTCAAGGTAAAATTGTTGAAACGGATGCGGATATTTGTACCTCGGCTGTCCATTACGAGCAACACCAGAAAACTGCATATCTGGCTCAGCAAGGTAGCCCACGCAGCTCCCGAAATACCCATATCGAATACAAAAATCAGCAGCGGGTCGAGCCCGATATTCAGAACCGCTCCTACAATGATACCCACCATGGCGTATACCGCATTCCCCTGAAAACGCATCTGGTTATTCAGCACCAGCGAAGAAGCCATAAAAGGTGCACCCAGCAAAATAGTCCCCAAATACTCCTCTGCATAAGGGAGGATAGTAGGCGTAGATCCCAGAGCAACACATATTTGAGAAAGATACAAATGCCCGAACAAGGCTATGATGGCTCCCGACATGAAAGCATAGAAAAAGCCTGTAGATGCCATTTTTTCTGCACTTTCGTAATCTTTGGCTCCCAACTTACGAGAAATATAATTACCCGATCCATGCCCGAAAAAAAACCCAAAAGCCTGAATGATAGCCATAACAGAGAACGAAATTCCAACCGCAGCCGTCGACTGTGTGTTAATCTGACCCACAAAATAAGTATCAGCCATGACATAAAAAGAAGTAACCAGCATGCTGATGACGGTAGGCACAGCCAGTGAACCGATAAGACGGGGAATCGGAGCTGTGGTCATAAGTGTATATTTATCTTTCGTACTCATTGTTTTTTCACGGATGTTTCTGCAAAAGTAGAAAAAAATAACCACCTTTCCTTACCGATTCCCTCTATTCATAAGATAAATTAAGACAGCTATTCTTCTTTTTTGCTTATAAATACCTATCTTTGTGGTCTACTATGTAATGAAAATAACATACATCAAAAAAATAAGAAAGAAAAATGGCACAAGAAGACGTTTTCAAGAAACTTGTTTCACACTGTAAAGAATATGGTTTCGTATTTCCTTCAAGTGAAATTTACGATGGACTGGGAGCCGTATATGACTACGGACAAATGGGTGTGGAACTGAAAAACAACATCAAACAGTACTGGTGGCAGAGCATGGTATTGCTGCATGAAAATATCGTAGGTATTGATTCGGCTATCTTCATGCATCCTACTATCTGGAAGGCTTCGGGACACGTGGATGCGTTCAACGATCCTTTGATCGATAACCGCGACTCGAAGAAACGTTATCGTGCCGATGTGCTGATTGAAGACCAGATTGCTAAATACGACGAAAAGATCAATAAGGAAGTTGCAAAAGCTGCAAAGAAATTCGGTGACGCATTCGATGAATCTCAGTTCCGCAGCACTAACGCACGTGTACTGGAACATCAGGCTAAACGTGATGCTTTGCACGAACGCTACTCAAAGGCAATGAATGCAGGACCAGACTTGAACGAATTGCGTCAGATCATCCTGGACGAAGAAATCGTTTGCCCGATTTCAGGAACTAAAAACTGGACTGAAGTACGTCAGTTCAACCTGATGTTCTCTACCGAAATGGGATCTACTGCCGACGGTGCTATGAAAGTATATCTGCGTCCGGAAACTGCTCAGGGTATTTTCGTAAACTACCTGAATGTTCAGAAAACAGGACGTATGAAAGTTCCTTTCGGTATCGCTCAGATTGGTAAGGCTTTCCGTAACGAAATCGTTGCACGTCAGTTCATCTTCCGTATGCGTGAGTTCGAACAGATGGAAATGCAGTTCTTTGTAAAACCGGGAACTGAACTTGAATGGTTCCAGAAATGGAAAGAAACTCGTTTGAAATGGCACAAGGCACTGGGATTCGGCGACGACCACTACCGTTACCACGACCACGAAAAACTGGCTCACTACGCTAATGCCGCTACCGATATCGAATTCCTGATGCCATTCGGATTCAAGGAAGTAGAAGGTATCCACAGCCGTACTAACTTCGACTTGAGCCAGCATGAAAAATATTCTGGCAAGAGCATCAAGTACTTCGATCCGGAAATCAACGAATCATATACTCCGTACGTTATCGAAACATCTATCGGTGTAGACCGTATGTTCCTGAGTATCATGAGCGCTGCTTACCACGAAGAAACGCTGGAAAACGGAGAAACTCGTGTCGTACTGAAATTGCCTGCTGCACTGGCTCCAGTAAAACTGGCTATCATGCCGCTGGTAAAGAAATACGGTCTGCCTGAAAAGGCTCGTGAAATCATGGACGATCTGAAGTTCCACTTCCACTGCCAGTATGATGAAAAAGACAGTATCGGTAAGCGTTACCGCCGTCAGGATGCCATCGGTACTCCGTATTGTATCACTATCGACCACCAGACACTGGAAGACAACTGCGTAACTCTGCGTAACCGTGATACAATGGAACAAGAACGCGTGGCTATTGCCGATCTGAATAGTATTATTGCCGATAAGGTTAGTATCACTAGTCTGTTGAAGACTTTGCAATAAAAATTTTGAATGTGCATGAATAAAAATATATTATGGTTGTTAGGCATCCTTGTTTCACTGAGTGCAGGCTTTACTTCTTGCAGTGAAGATACACAAACGGCCGATCCGTACAGTGACTGGGCAGTGCGCAACGATGCCTATATCGACTCTATCGCCTCCGTTTGCGCGAATCCTCCTGCCGGAGAACATTGGGAAAAAGTATTGAACTATAAGTTACAGAGCGATGCTTCAGAGGATCTGGGCTATCAGGACTACACTCCGGGGAAAAACGATTATGTGTATATGAAGCTCTTTCCGGAAGATAATATCGAACCTCTGGGAATTTCTCCTATGTCGACTGATATGGTAAGTGTCCACTATCGCGGAAAATTAATAAACGGAACGGTCTTCGATGAAAGTTTCTCTGGAGAATGGAATGGAATGGTAAACGAACCCAGATCATTTGCGGCTTCAGGTGTAATTACAGGCTGGACGACTGCTTTGTTGAAGGTGAAAGAAGGACAGCATGTCGAACTGTATATCCCTAATGGTATGGGATATGGATCGGTAGAGCGTGATGTTATTCCTGCATATTCTACGCTGATATTCGACCTTCGTTTAGAAAAAGTCATCCACCCGAAAGGACCGGATGACAGATCGCGGAAAATGAAACAAGAATAAAATTTATTATATCTTGACATGACAAAAAAAGAGAGAACGTCGATTTGACGTTCTCTCTTTTTTTATGCTTTATCGTTGTGCAGCTTTATTATTCTTCGTCAGCATCAACCTTTGCTTCTTCTACTATTTCATCAGGAACTTTGTCTACGCGTACGTATTTAGATACCTCAGTACCTTCTTTTACTGTCCATACCATTGAGCCTGACTGCATCAGATCTGTTACGATATATTCGTTGTTCCAGTCGCCGTTTTCATAATCATACTTTCCGCTGAGAACGTATCCGTAATGACCATCTTTCTCAACCGAATAAGTACCTGTAATGTAACGTGGATACATGCTGTCATGCTTCTGATACATTTCAAAGTTTCCTTTGCGGTCGAACTCTATATAGATATAGAAATCTTCGGGCAACTGTTCGCCATTCAGTTCTGCCAGCTTCCATGTGCCCAGAAGTGTAATAGGTGTTACTTCAAGAGAAGGCTCCAATACTTCGTCTTCGCTACATGAGAAGGTTATCAGCGAAATGACAAGCAACATCAAAATCTTAACTATTTTACTTTTCATAATATCTTATCAATTATATTTTTACTATTTCATTTATCGATTAAATTAATCTCAATACTGAGTGTCCTGTCGCTTGGACGTCCTGTTACTCCATCCAGAATCAGCGGAGCATGAAACTTTTCAGGCTTTCCGACAAGTTTCGAAGCGTCGACGCTTATCACGATATCTGCTTCCTGTCCGGGTTTGATAACCTCCGGTTCCGTTCTGAATTCCATATATTTAGGCAGGTTCATAACAGAAAGCCGCAAATCGGTCTTCCCGCTATTGCCACATAAGATTCTTTATAAGTTAAAGAGAGGAAAGAAATTTTTTTTTGCACAGAAAATGAATTAAAATTATTATATTTTGCCTTCTTTATCAAGAATACCTCCTGACATCTAAACAAACAGGAGATTCGAATACACATAGAAATAGTAATTTGAATAAACAAAGATATAATTCTCAAAAACAAATATCACATCTAATAATAACACATGCCAACTTCACTTACGGCTGATAAGAGTTCATATACGGCAAAGAGATACACCATGCAACTCTCCCCAAAAGTACATTCAGAAAGCAGTATCAAACTGTACCAGAATTAAAGAATACTTCAAACTAGCAATATTCAGATGATTATGGTTTAGGCAAAATATTTAAATGAATCAACAAGATTACTAACAGACTACTATCATATTTACACAAAAAAAGACAACCTTAAAAGTTTCTAGGTTGTCTTTTTATATCTCTAAATCACTTTTTAACGATACCCGAAGGCTTAGGTAATGGCTTTCCTAAACGGACAGGCTTACCTAATATCGGCATATTATTCTCATCCCATGAAATCTTCTGTAAGCGTGGTGTTCTACTCTCACTTTCTCCGGTAATTCCATTAGGTATATTTCTTGCATTATAAAGCATATACCATTCTGTACTATCTGGAGAAGGGATAAATGAGGGACTGCCTGGTCCCCACACACTGTCTTGCGGAGATTGATAAAATACCGGATCTGTTGTTTTTTTCCAAGACTTCGAATCCAATAAATCAGCATCAGCACTACAGCTTAACATTCCGATACAATAATAAGGAGACCAGCATCCACTAGCTGAATAATATATAATCAAATTTTTCTTATCCTTAGAATATAAAAATGTAGGAGCTTCGTTTACATAAATCGGATAGGCAGTACGACTTCCATCAGGATTAACCCACTGCCGTTCCCAGTTATATTCTGGCGAAGATAACATAATACGTTCTCCGTCTAAAGTCCATGGATTTTTCATTTTTGCAATGTAAATACATTGGGTTTCTTCCATAATGCGTCGCTTAGACCATCCTGACCAAATAAGATACTGCACACCTTTATGCACAAAAGTAGATGCATGTATTCCCCAGTTCCATTCCTGATTAGTCATAATAGGACCTTTCTGTTTAAAAGTTCCCTCCATCGGAGTTCGTGCATCATTTTCTAATACATATATTTGATGATTGTCCGTATTTCCGTCATCAGCAGCATAATAAATATACCATTTATCATTAATACGATGTATCTCCGGAGCCCACAAGTTATGCATACTCTTGGGATCAGTAGGTCGCCAAACTTCTTTACAAACAGCACTACCCATATCTGTTATATCATTAGTTTCCCAAAGTAGAATCATATCATTTGTTTCATGAGTATAATAATACTTTCCTCCATAAAATAAAGCATTAGGATTACTTCCAGAAGAAAAAATAGGATTAATAAAATAGTCATCCTCTACTTTTAACTGATTTTTCCCCGAATCCTTACATGATAATCCCCCCAAGACAACTATCCCTAAAAAGAAAATTATATTCAATTTCATAAACTAAAAATATCTAGAGAAACAAAAATAATACAGAACATTAGAAAATAAATGCCAACTTTTTTGTCAAAAGTACGTAAAATTTATCTTTTTCACTCCAAAGATTCAAATTTTATTGTCAGTAAAACAAAAATGGTCAGTTTTTTTCATTAATGTACTTATTTTTTTTGTTGATTCTTTCTTAAAAACACAATTTTTGCAACAGAGAAAAAAATCGATTAGCTATGAGAAATATGAATATCAAAACAGCTATTTATTCCACGGTAATCATACTGCTATCTTCTTGTGGACAGATAAAAGCGCCCCATCAGGATGAAAGCATTACAATGGTAGAAAAACCAGTTCTTGGTAATTCCACCTCTAATTATGTCAATAATCGTTTGCCGTTATTGCCCCAACACTTCATAAAACTACCCGTCGGAAGTATTCAACCCGAAGGTTGGTTGAAAGAGTATCTGATACGTCAGAGAGACGGATTAACCGGTCACCTGAATGAAATCAGTGCATGGTTGAAAAAAAATAATAATGCATGGCTTACCACACAAGGAGATCACGGATGGGAAGAGGTTCCTTACTGGCTCAAAGGATATGGCAATCTTGCGTATATCCTAAAAGACAAAAAAATGATTGATGAAGCTAAAATCTGGATTGAAGCAACCTTAAAAAGTCAGCGTCCTGATGGTTCATTCGGTCCTATTAATATGAGAGGTGACAAGCCTGAACTTTGGGCACAGATGATTATGCTCTGGTGCTTGCAGTCATATTACGAATATTCCAATGACCCCTGGGTACTCGACTTAATGACCAACTATTTTAAATGGCAGCTTAATCTGGCTGATGAAAAATTTCTGGAAGATTACTGGGAAAACAGCCGCGGAGGAGATAATCTACTGAGTGTATATTGGTTATATAATCATACAGGTGAAGCTTTTCTCCTTGAACTTGCTGAGAAAATACACCGTAATACAGCCGACTGGACAAAACCGTCATCATTGCCCAACTGGCATAACGTAAATATAGCTCAATGCTTCAGAGAGCCAGCTACCTATTACTTACTAAGTAAAGATTCTGCTATGCTGGCAGCTAGTTATAATGTACATCATCTGATCAGACGTACCTTTGGACAAGTTCCGGGGGGCATGTTTGGAGCTGACGAAAATGCTCGCATGGGATATATTGATCCACGACAAGGAGTTGAAACCTGTGGTATGGTAGAACAAATGGCCTCTGATGAAATCATGCTAAAAATTACAGGTGATCCTTTTTGGGCTGAAAACTGTGAAGATGTTGCATTCAATACCTATCCGGCTGCAACAATGCCCGACTTTAAAGCACTGCGTTATATAACCAGTCCTAACCAGGTTACCAGCGATGCGCAAAACCACCACCCCGGAATTGACAACTCTGGACCATTTTTAGCAATGAACCCTTTCAGTTGTCGTTGTTGTCAGCATAATCATGCCCAAGGATGGCCTTATTATGCCGAACACCTTGTATTGGCAACTCCCGACAACGGAGCAGCACTCGCCCTATATGCATCCTGCCAGGCGGATATTACAGTTGGGAATAATCAGAAAATAAAACTTATAGAAAAGACCAATTATCCTTTCGAAGAGTCTATACAACTATTAGTCCAGACAGAAAAAAATGTAGATTTCCCTCTTTATCTGCGAATTCCATCATGGAGTCCAGACGCTTCCATCAAAATTAATGGTAAAAAGGTAAAGACTTCATTAATAACAGGACAATATGTCCGTATCCAACGAACATGGAGCAACGATGATGTTATAGAGCTGAATGTGCCGATGCATCTAAACTTACGCACATGGCAAGTCAATAAAAACAGTGTGAGTATCGATTACGGTCCACTAACCTTCTCGCTAAAGATACAAGAAAAATACATTAAGCGTGACAGCCGTCAGACTGCTATCGGAGATTCACAATGGCAAAACGATGCAGATGTAGAAAACTGGCCTTCATTTGAGATATTCCCTGCATCTGCTTGGAATTATTCTCTTGTTCTGGATAAAGAAAATGCTTTGAAGAATTTTGAAGTTATTCGGAAAAACTGGCCTGATAACAACTTCCCATTTACTCAGGAAAGTTGTCCAATAGAAATCAAAGCAATAGGTCGTAAAGTACCTTCATGGAAGGTAGATCAGTATGGACTTTGTCATGAACTACCAGAAACGAATGCGCCTAAAGGAGAAAAAGAAAACATAACTCTTATACCTATGGGAGCAGCACGTTTGCGTATCAGTGCTTTTCCCAATACTTACGAATAATTAACCCTAACTAAATAAACGATGAAAAAACTAATTACAACAGCTGCGCTTTTTCTGGCATTAGCATTTAATGTTAAAGCTAATGATTTGCCTCGCAAAGAATATCCACGTCCGCAATTTGAACGGGAAGACTGGATTAACCTGAATGGTACATGGACCTTCGATTTTGATTTCGGACAGTCTGGTGTTGACCGTCAGCTTCAGAATTCGGAAAAATTCAGTAAGAACATTATAGTTCCATTTTGTCCGGAAAGTGAATTGTCTGGAGTGAAACATACAGACTTTATAAACTGTATGTGGTATCAAAGAAAAATTTCCATACCAGCTAACTGGAACGGAAAGAAAATATTCCTGAATTTCGGTGCCGTAGATTACTGGTGCGAAATATACATTGACGGAAAGAAAATTCAGCAACACTGGGGAGGAAGCTCATCTTTTGCAATAGATATCACACGATTTGTACAGGCAGGAAACACTCATAACCTGGTTATTCAAGTAAAAGATGACTTAAGAGGAGGAAAACAAACCGGTGGAAAACAATGTACAAACTTTTTCTCAGGAGGTTGTTCTTATACCCGTGTCACAGGTATCTGGCAAACTGTCTGGATGGAAGCCGTTGCTTCAGAAGGTTTAAAAGATATGGTTATACGCACAGATATCGACCAAAAACAATTAGTAGCTACCCCCAGCTTTTACAAGGAATCGGATAACATATTAGAAATCATACTGAAAGACGGTGATAAGGTTATCAGTAAAAAGCAGGCAACATGCTCTAACAACACATGTATTGTACTTCCGGTCAAGAACATGAAATTATGGTCGCCGGAATCACCATTCTTGTATGAACTGACTTATCTGGTTAAAGACAAATCAGGAAAAGTGCTTGATAAAATTGAATCATATACCGGCATGCGTAAAATACATATTTCTGATGGAATATTCTACCTGAACAACCAGCCTTATTTCCAAAGACTGGTATTAGATCAGGGATATTACCCCGACGGAATATGGACTGCTCCATCAGACGAAGCGCTTAAAAATGATATTATTTTAGGTAAAAATGCAGGATTCAATGGCGCACGTTTACATCAGAAGGTATTCGAAGAACGTTATTATTATTGGGCAGACAAACTGGGATACATTACCTGGGGAGAAAGTGCAAGCTGGGTAATGGATGTGAACGATGAAATTGCGGCACGTAACTTTATCAGTGAATGGAGTGAAATTGTGGTACGCGACCGTAACCACCCATCATTAGTAACCTGGACTCCTTTCAATGAAACATGGGGAAGCCGTGACGGTTCTTATCCGCGCTTAATCCGTGACATCTACCACATGACAAAAGCTATGGATTCTACTCGTCCTATCAACGATGCAAGTGGAGATGATCATGTATTGACTGATATCTGGAGTGTCCACAATTATGAACAAGACGGCAAGCGTTTATCAGAACAGTTAATATTTAAGGAAGGAGAAGAACCTTATCGCAACAGCCGCGATAAAAAATATTTGGCCGTATATGAAGGACAACCTTATATGGTTGATGAATTTGGAGGTATAGGATGGATGGCTCCCGAAGAACGTAAAAACTCATGGGGATACGGTAATCTTCCACAGACAGAAGAAGAGTTTTATACACGTTTGCAAGGACAGGTAGAAGCACTGAAAGGAGCTAAGCATGTAATGGGATTCTGTTACACTCAGCTGACAGATGTTGAGCAAGAGAAAAACGGTATTTATTATTATGACCGTACTCCTAAATTTGACATGAAACGAATCAAAAGTATTTTCGAACTGATTCCTTCTTCACATACCAATTTAAAGTAAAAAGATTTTTTCAGAATATCCAATAGACAATAATTGACAATAGGAAAATAATTAAGTTAAAAAGTTTTCAATAGAATAACAATACAAATTTCTGATTAAGAAATCACTAGTCTGAGGCTGAATTCTGATCCGTATCCCCGATAGAATTCAGCCTCTTCTATATACCTTTCCTTCTTACCTTATCCAATCTTGTCTCACTAAAATTAGTATCTTTGCAGCAATAAATAAAGCACTAACATTTAACAGATAATAATTATGTTCGACAACAATGAAGAAATGTTTCCGATAGTAGATGAGGAAGGAAATATCACAGGAGCTGCTACACGAAAAGAATGTCATAGTGGCAGTAAATTACTCCATCCGGTAGTTCATCTGCATGTTTTCAACGATAAGGGTGAGCTATATTTACAAAAACGTCCTGCATGGAAAGATATTCAGCCCAATAAATGGGACACTTCGGTTGGAGGACATATTGACTTAGGTGAGAGTGTGGAAATGGCCTTAAAAAGAGAGGCTCAAGAAGAACTTGGCATTTCCGACTTTACTTTCGAACTGCTTACACATTATGTTTTTGAGTCGGACAGAGAAAAAGAACTGGTATTCTGCCATCGTACTACTTATAACGGAGAAATCTCTCCCAGCAGCGAACTTGACGGAGGGCGTTTCTGGTCAATAGAAGAAATAAAAAACAATTTAGGAAAGGGAGTATTTACCCCCAACTTCGAAAGTGAATTTGCAAGATTAAAGTTCTAAGCAATCATTATTTGACAGTACCCAATTATTATTCATTTTTTGCTTGTAAAATTGATTTACATCAAGAATTATACAAAGAGAGGCCAAAAATATGCTATACAACATAACAACATATACTCAAAAGATGTAATTTTGTGCTGCAAAACATAAAACAAGACTACTCTAGATAATTGAGAAGCTTAAAAAACTATTCGTAAAAAGTTTCCTCATCATGGAAGAAAACCATGTGAAGATTTGGAAAACGATGACACGATAACAGCACTGATTAATCAGCATGTCTGAAAAAGCAATGAAAATGTAAATTACAAGCAAATAAGAAATTAAGCTGTGTGTCAAAAAAGCACCACAGATTACACTGTTCAAAAACCGATAACAGATTTCCGAGATCAGCGTAATCCGTGGTGCTTTCTAATTTTAAACGATATCAATATTCTACTTTATCAGTTTTATTTTCCCAATCACGGAAAGCTTTAATAGCCTCCTCAGGCAATAACACTTCAGACTTCAGCTTACGGTCTGCCGGTTTCAAATCAAGTTCTTCATATATAAAGGCGTCATCAAAACCTATATCAGCAGCATCCTTCTTGCTATTTCCATAATACATTCTATCTAAATGTGCCCAGTAAATAGCTCCCAGACACATCGGACAGGGTTCACAGGAAGTGTAAATCTCACACCCGCTCAAATCGAAAGTCCCTAATATCTTTGCAGCCGTACGGATAGCACTAACTTCAGCATGTGCCGTAGGGTCACAATCTGGAGTTACACGATTTACTCCCATCGCAATAATCTCACCATTTTTAGCAATAACTGCGCCAAACGGTCCTCCTCCCTCAGCTACATTTTGTACTGAAAGTTCTATGGCTTTACGCATCAGTTCTTCTTTTGTCATATCAATTCCTCCTAACATTTTATCTCTATTTGGAAAGATACAAAAAAAATCAGAAAATAGAAACTGAAAGCCAATTAATCTCTTTCCACATAAACCTTTTTACTTCCGAAGGCACAAAATAGAGTCAGAGTCAGAAAAAAGCATTATCAATTAAAAAACAATATCTCCAAAAACAAGAAAACCTCCCGTCTAGATTTCCCAGAACGAGAGGTTTCCGTTTTTTATTATAGAAAAGGGGGGAAGATTACATCATGCCACCCATACCGCCCATACCCGGAGCAGCCATCGGCATTTCAGGTTTTTCTTCTTTCTTTTCTACGATGACACACTCTGTAGTCAAGAACATTCCTGCAATAGATGCTGCGTTTTCAAGTGCAACACGAGTTACTTTAGCAGGATCTACAACACCGGCTGCATGCAAGTGTTCGTAAACATCGGTACGTGCATTGTATCCGAAATCACCTTTACCTTCACGTACTTTCTGTACAACCACTGCTCCTTCTTTTCCGGCATTGGCTACAATCTGACGAAGTGGCTCTTCAATAGCACGCTTGATTATTTCGATACCAGTTGTTTCATCTGCATTGTCACCCTTCATGCCTTCCAATGCGTCAATAGCACGGATGTAAGTTACGCCACCGCCCGGTACAATACCTTCTTCGATAGCAGCACGAGTAGCACACAACGCATCGTCTACACGGTCTTTCTTTTCTTTCATTTCTACTTCGCTGGCAGCACCTACATAAAGAACAGCTACACCACCTGACAATTTAGCCAGACGTTCCTGAAGTTTTTCTTTATCATAATCAGAAGTAGAATTCTTCATTTCAGCCTTAATCTGGTTGATACGTTCCTGAATCAACTCTTTCTGACCAGCACCGTTTACGATAGTAGTATTTTCCTTAGAAACAGTTACCTTATCGCAAGTACCCAACATTTCAATAGTAGCCTGTTCCAGTTTCAAACCTTTTTCTTCGCTGATAACTACACCACCAGTCAATACTGCGATATCTTCCAGCATAGCTTTACGACGGTCGCCGAAGCCCGGAGCCTTCACTGCACAAATCTTCAACTGGCCACGCAGACGGTTTACAACCAATGTTGTCAATGCTTCACTGTCAACATCTTCGGCAATAACCAACAAAGGACGTCCGCTCTGAACTGCCGGTTCAAGGATAGGCAAGAAATCTTTCAGGTTAGAAATCTTCTTATCGTAAATCAAGATGTATGGGTGTTCCATCACACATTCCATCTTTTCTGTATCAGTTACGAAGTAAGCTGACAAATAACCACGGTCGAACTGCATACCTTCTACTACACCGATAGTAGTATCAGTACCTTTTGCTTCTTCGATAGTGATTACACCATCTTTAGAAACCTTACGCATTGCATCAGCAATCAGTTTACCGATAACCGGATCATTGTTTGCAGAGATAGTTGCAACCTGTTCAATCTTATCGTAGTTATCACCTACTGTTTCAGCCTGTGCTTTGATTGATTCTACAACTTTAGCAACAGCCTTGTCGATACCACGTTTCAAATCCATCGGGTTTGCACCAGCTGTAACATTCTTCAAACCAACGCCCACGATAGACTGAGCCAATACAGTAGCAGTAGTAGTACCGTCACCAGCATCATCACCAGTCTTCGAAGCTACAGACTTAACCAACTGTGCACCTGTATTCTGGAACGGATCGCTCAATTCTACTTCCTTGGCAACTGTTACACCGTCTTTTGTAATATGAGGAGCACCGAATTTCTTTTCGATAATAACATTACGACCTTTCGGGCCGAGAGTTACTTTAACAGCGTTAGCCAATTCGTCTACACCTTTTTTCAACTGATCGCGAGCATCAATGTTGAAGAGAATATCTTTTGCCATAATAATCTTAATGTTTTAAAAGTTCAACTTATGAATTATCCCAAAACTGCGAGAACGTCACTCTGACGCATCATCAGATATTTTACTCCGTCGTGTTCGATTTCAGTACCTGAATATTTTCCATATAATACTGTATCGCCAACTTTCAATATCATTTCTTCATCCTTTGTGCCATTTCCTACTGACACAACTTCACCCTGCAATGGTTTTTCTTTTGCTGTATCAGGAATGATAATACCGCCGATTGTTTTTTCTTCTGCAGGAGCCGGAAGAATCAGGACTCTATCTGCTAATGGTTTAATGTTCATAGTCTTTATATTTTTTATTGTTTATACTTGATTAAACTGTCCATGGCTTTTCTTTTCTGCCGGACGCTATATAAATAGCGAAAATCGTGCCAAAAACATAAACTGACATTCTGGCACGATTTTCTGACATATACTCAGACAGCGCTGACACTTATCTGACTTTCTTTATGGCTTTGACCCATCCGTCTGCATGCGCATCGAGACCGATGTGAGAAAAATGTACTCCGTCGGGACGATGAAGGGCTTTGTTCAATTTATCGGTATCCGGACCGATGAAAAGATCGCTGTATTTTTTGCAGAGAGCTTGTTGTGCCTCTCGTATCTGAGAATCATTACCATCTTCACTATCTATACATTCTGGGTGATAAGAAGCAATAGCTATACCAATAGGACTTTCGATGCCCTGGCTTCTAAAAGCTTCGCGGATAGTCTCAAACTGACGAATATATTCTTCTTTCGAAGTATTCTTAATATTATCGGTTTCTCCCTGATGCCACAGGATATAGTCGGGGATGAGTCCTTGTTCCTTCAACTGGGCAATAGTTTGGGTCAGTTTATCATACAAATAGCCTCCCTTAGCCCAAGCTGCTATTTCTACACCTCCTACACCGATGGGAACTAAAGTGACTTTCGTTGTTATTTTCTCATCGATCAGTTTATCTGCCAAACGATTCCATACGCTGGCTCCGTAGCCAGTCGCTCCAATCAGTGGATCGGAAGAAGGATAAAGACGACCTTCGAAATAGTTGTAAACCTGATGCTCCGGTTGATATTTTCCAACACCATGATTAGCAGAATTTGATTGCCCGAAAGTGAATAATACCATTCCTCCTTGAGCTTCCTCAACTGATACAGACTGATAGTTTTCTGCCCATTTCCGCAAACCTTCGATGGCTCTGCACAAAACACCAGCCTCACCACGGAAAGTGCCTGAACCTTTTGGTTCTCCTGCCGGAGTGTACCACTCATTGAACCCTTTGTTCTCTACCACTCTTTCCAGCATTGGCTTCAGCTCTTCATAAGCTTCCTTTATAAAACCATTTTCTGTCAGTCCCCAAATCATTCTGGCACCAAACCATGTCCAGTCTCCTCCATTCTGATAACCGTAGGGGTGCATTCCTACATTCTGAAAACTGCCTGTCGGATAAGTCGGATACATAGTCAGGCCGATAGTCTGGGCATGTGCTTTTTCTACATTTTCCAACATACGCTGATTGGCATGTGCTATTTCTTCTTTTGTAAGCAGACCAGCCAAAATGGCAACTGCTGTGCCACCATGATAATACACCTGATTTTCATCAAATGTTTCAGGGAAAGGAGAACCATTCAGATAGATGTGTGGAATAAATTTCTGACGCTGGCTGTCCCACAAATGTTTACGGATATTGGTTATCAGTTGTTTTTTTACACTCTCCCATTTCTCTCCATAGGCCTTGTTTACCGCAATTTCCTTAAAGTTGTCAATAGCCAGCACCAGCATGGCATTGTCGTAAATATCAATGGTATAATGCGTATTCTCATCAATCGCTACTCCCCAAGGGTGTTCAGGCTGTACATCTCCCCAGTCGGCGGTAGTAGCTCCTGTAATTAATCCATATTGTTTGTTGAATTTTTCATTCATGAGGTATTGCAGAGCCTCATCCATACGCTGTTCTACCGTTTTTCCGTTAATTACAGTTTGCAGATATGCTGTGTTTTGGCTCTTTTTTACATATTGATAAACAGCCTGTACCAATGACGTTTCATGATCGGTTTCTACTGTATTTTTATGAGCAGCATACTGTGGACAGGTTTCAGACAGACGATAACGGTAGCCCTCCGGATCATTCAAATTAGCTTTACGGATATCCATATATCCGTCTACAATGTCACCACCTTCTCCCTGAAAATGAAAAAAAGTGTTCAGACATTCCTGAACTTGCTGGTCAGGCATGACATCCATGGCTACTTGTATAAAAGTGTTGAAATCACGTATCCATACTTCACCGTATCCATCCCCAGCATTAAGACCAGTCGATACTGTATGATGAGCCATCCGGCTTACTTGTTCCATAAGAGGATCTTCCAAAATACTTTTCTGTACAATTTTCAACGGATCTTCAGAAGTATTTCCAAATGAAGAAAGAGCAAAAAACATTCCAACAGTTAGGGTGATAAATTTGGTGTGTTTCATAAATGATTAAAGTTATTATTAAATGTATGAACAAACAATGGTGCAAACATATAAAAAATAAATCAGTTATCACTCTTTTTAAAAGAAGATAATGGATAAATTTCTAATCTTTTTTAGGGTTTCCGGTTTTTTCCTAACTTCGCAAAGGGGATTATGCATGCACAAGCAAAGTCCAAAGCTCCTGACAAAAATCTTGGTAAAAGTGTTTACGGAGAAAAATTTTATAATTATATAAGGTAACAAGCAGAATAAACAAATAAGGAAAAATAATGGAAATCATATTTTTATTAATAGGACTGGCTGCCGGAATCACTTTGGGATATCTGTTGGCATCACGTAAAGTATCGGCATTACAAACACAGATGAAATTACAGCAGAAACATGTAGAAGAGTTGCAACAGGTAGAAAAACAGATGTGGCAAGAAAAGCTGGATGCACAAAAGCAAGAAGTAGCAGAATTACGCCGTCAGTTCAATATGGAATTTGAAAACATCGCCAACAAAATATTCCAGCAGAAGGCAGAATCATTCAATAAACTAAGTGCCGAAAGTCTCAGCAACTTATTAAAGCCTTTCAGAGAAAATCTGAACGAATTCAAACATCAGGTAGCCGAAGTATACGACAAAGAATCGAAACAGCGTTTTTCACTGGAAGACAAAATTAAGGAACTGGTACAACTGAACAAACAGATCAGTGACGAAGCCAATAACTTGACCCGTGCGCTGAAAGGTGATTCAAAGACACAAGGGAACTGGGGCGAAATGATATTGGAATCAATTCTCGAAAATTCCGGACTGCGGGAAGGAGAAGAATATTTCCGCCAGGAATTTTTAAAAGATGAGCATGGAGAACCTTTACGTAACGAAAACGGCCAACGCCTGCAACCGGATGTTCTGGTAAAGTACCCCGACAACCGTCAGGTAATCATCGACTCAAAGGTTTCACTCACAGCCTATGCCAATTATGTAAACAGCTCTGAACGTAGCGAACAGGAACAATACCTGAAAGCTCATTTATCCTCTGTAAAAGCTCATATCGATGAACTAAGTCAGAAAGATTACTCTAAATATAATATCTCCTCGCTCGATTTCGTAATGATGTTCATTCCTAACGAGCCTGCCTATGTACTGGCCCTGCAAACAGATCCGAATCTCTGGAACTATGCCTACAAGAAAAAGGTTGTCCTGATGAGCCCTACCAACTTGATTGCAGCACTCAGGCTGGCACTCGATCTGTGGAAACGAGAATATCAGGAAAAAAACACCCGGGAAATAGTAAAAAGAGGTACTGCCTTATACGAAAAATTAGCAAGTTTTACCGAAACATTCGAACGTATAGGTGAAACTTTAAAGACTGCCTCAGCAGCTTACGATACTGCACTCGGACAATTATCGGCAGGAAAAGGAAATGTGATCCGCCAGGCAGAAATGCTGAAAGAACTGGGAATTACCCCTAAAAAGAAACTATCTTCACGCCTGATCAGTCAGGATGAAGATAGGGATGAAAACGAATAGCCTATAAAAAAAGAATCCGGAACCGAGCATCAGCAACCGGTTCCGGATAAAAAGCAGAAGTTCGTATGCCTCTTGGCAAGACTTGATATTATAGTGTCCAACCAGAAGTCCAGTCGTCACCACTCTTTACAGCACCTTTATAATCGGTTTTAGTAAAGAAGCTGTCTGCAGACAAATCTTTTCCTCCGTCAAGAGTACCTACATATTTGCCTGTCCATGAGAATTCCTGATTTGTCAGATTGCCAGTAGCCTGAGCAAAGTCTGCATTTGTATAGATTCCCTGCTTAGATGACAATTCACCACTGATAGCAACATACTCCAGTTTTGAAGTACCATCTTTTAAAGCATTCTCTGTTTCATTTGTTTCCACTGTCAGCGGTTTGCCTTTGCCTGTTATGATTGTATTGTAAAGTTCTACCTGAGTACCGGCACGCAAGCGTACTCCCTGAGCATCTCCACCGTTTCCAATTAAAGTAGCATTGGCAATTGTCGGATGTGCAACCGGAGTTGCCGCATTGTTAGTACCATTATTGTCACATTCCATCAGGCAGTCGCAAGCATATCCCAGTGAAGATTCACCTTCCTGATAAGCAACCAGGAACTGTGCTTTCCCGTTCCATCCTTCAGTCCAGTCGAAAGAGTCGTCACTACAGCTTGTCACAACCATATATTTTACATTGACAGAACCTCCAAAGAATTCAAATCCATCGTCCGATCCCTGATAAGCCTGCAAATGTTCTACAGTAGTTCCATTACCAACACCATAGAAAGAAACTCCGTTTGCTTCATGTTCTTCATCAAAAGCATATCCGGTATATTCCAAACGGATGTATTTCAATGTACCAGAGTTGTCAGCATCATTGTTTCCTCCATAAGGTGCATTACCTATTTCTGATTTTCCCGATCCATTATTTGTATGAGCATAACCGCAGATATGCAAACCTCCCCAAGCTCCTGCTTCTTTCTTTTCAGAAGTCATGACAATAGGCTGTGCAGCAGTACCCTGCGCATCAATCTTAGCTCCCTGTTCGATAAGAATATAATCTACTGTTTCATCATGTTGTGCAACGATAGTAACTCCCGGCTGAATAGTAAGAGTTGCTCCCGATTTTACATGCACACCTCCGTTGAGTGTATAAGTTTTTCCAGTTTCCAACGTTACATTTTCGGTAATATCGCTGTCAAGAACATAGGTATCTTCACCTCCATCACCCGGATTATTGACAGGATCTTCATCACTACTGCAAGAGGTTGCAAAAAGAGAAACACCTGCTATCAATGCCATTGTTGCAAACTTCCAATTCTTTTTCATACTCAAAATGTTTTGTTTAAGTTAGTTGTTTAGAATTTATTTCGATTATAAGTTATATGTCACACCGATTTCAAAACTGCTTCCACGTTTGAAACGCTCAACTTCTACCTTTTCTCCTGTAGAAGGAACTTCCTGCTTGAAGATAACAGGCTGGTTGAGCAAGTCGTTTATCTGTAGTTTTAATGAAACCTTTTCATTGAATTTAAAGCTACCCACAAAATTCATAGTATGTACCGGCTGCTGCTTGACATCTCCCAGTCCGGAAATACCGACCGACTGAATACGAGGACCTTGCAGGTTATAGACCAAAGCTGCACTCAACTGTTTCACATCATCCAGACGCGGAGTATAAGTGATATCAGCATTCACCAGATAAGGAGATGCTCCTTGCAAAGCACGCTGAGTATTGGTATACGCTCCTCCTTCGGGAAGCTTTACGTCAGTATACATAAACGAAGCATTGGCTCCCAAACGTAAATCACGTATCAGTTCTTTACGGAATTCAACTTCCAGACCGGCAGCCATACCATTATTGGCATTCTGGAACGAATGGATAGTAGCTCCTCCCGACAATTGCTGGATCTGCTCAATAGGGTCTTCCAAATGTTTATAATAAGCTGTTGCCGAGAACATGTCACCATTTTCTCCAAAGAACTCATAACGCAAATCAAGGTTATAGTTATAACCGTTCTTCAAATCTGCATTACCTCGGATCTGTGCCGAACCATACGATTCCTGATAAAGGAAAGGAGCCATTTCGATAAATGAAGGACGCGTCACTGTACGCGAGAATGAAAAACGAAGACTGTTTCTTTTATCCAGCTGATAACGTAAGTTCATGGCAGGAAACAGATCGTTACTGTTTAAGTCACGGCGCTGCAACTTTCCTCCGTCTTCTGCATAATTCACCCACTGCTTACTGCTTTCATAGCGTACTCCCACATTCACCAATAGAGCTTCTACCGGATAAATATCAGCTAAAATATATCCTGCATAAATTTTATTTCCAGCTGTATAACTATCTTTGGGCTGCTGAGAGCGTGAGATGGAAACAAGTCCACTTTCTATAGCTTCCTGATTCAGGAAACCGGAAGGTGTATAAATATCCTCTTCACCTCCAATCACCGGATTCAACTTATTCAAATTATAGTAAAAGCGAGTTGAGCTATAGTCGCGTGTCTTGTCCTTGTAAGTAAATCCAGCCTGCAACTTGTTCTGGTTTCCAAATTTATAGTCACCCGACAGATTGCCTACCCATTCTTTTTCATCAAGTACACCAAAATAACGCATGGTTTCCTGACGGTTCAGCTTAAACAAATTGATTTCACTACCTTCTCTGATAAACATAATCTGCCGGCGGTCGGGTTCATCACTCGAAGTCTTGCTATACGAACCACTCCAGTTCATACTCCATTTGTCACCGAAAAAGTGTTTTCCACCCAACTGATGGTTTTGCAGTGTATAGACATGCGTTACGTTATTGCTTCCAATCAAGTTATGATCTTCATAATCATATCCTTCACGAAGCATGTAATTGTCTATCGCATTGCGGGCATAGAAAAAAGTATAATTCAACTGGTCTTGCTTACGGAAACTATATCCCAGACTACCTAATCCGGCAATCTTCAGTTCACTGGAATAACTGTCATAACTGAAATCATTCAATGTGGTTCCGGTAGCCTCCAGCGTACGTACACTGGCATCAAGCATCGTTTGCTGTTCATTGCTTACCCCCATTGAAGCCAGCAAGCTAAGAGTATTCCCGTTTATATCAAAATTCTTTCCGAACCCTACGTTTCCACCAAATTCAGGTAAAGACTTACTGCGAGATACATCAAAACTGGTATTGAACAACTGGTTTTTTCCGGCATATTCCTCAAAATCCACTAGCGACATATCACGTAACTTATTCTCAAGTGACGGAGTTTTAAACAAAGTTCCATCACGATCCATCTGATAAGTATCTTTTCCTAAAGTATTGAACTTGCCCCCGGTATTAAACGAAAGGCTGAAAAAATCTTCACCAGTCTGCTCTTTTGTACCGATGTCGATATGTGCGCCTGAATAATCGGCAAACGAATTGGCCTCATAGACTTTACTTACGGTAATATTCTTCACGGTAGAAGATGGGAACAAGTCAAGCGGTATCAACTTGTGATCAGGATTGGGAGAAGCAATAGGCAACCCGTTCAATGTCGTCGTGCTGTAACGGTCACCCAGTCCGCGTACAATGATTTGTCCAGCCGAAGCAACCGACACACCGGTAATCTTCTTCACGCCTTCTTCTACATTGGAAATTCCCTTTGTACTCATTTCCTTCGCCCCGATATTTTCGATAGCTACACTCGACTTCTGACGCTCCATCATCAACGAACGTTCATTCTCCAGATTTTTTTTAGCTACCACCGTAACCTCATCAAGCTGCTGATTATCGGGAGCAAGTGCTATAACCAACTCATCCTTCTGTCCTTTTTCTACAACAATTTCCTGCGTCTTATAAGAAACATACTGTACAATCAGCGTACATGTTTTACCTTTTATATCTTTAATTTCGAACCGTCCGTCGATATCAGTAATAACCCCTGTCGTGGTTCCACCTACTTGAACAGTTGCTCCGATAAGCGGCTCTTTCGTTGAGTTATCAACAACCACACCTTTTAAAGTAAAAGCCTGGGCACTGACACTTAGAATCATCGCCGAAGCTGTAAGAAACATCTTGTTAGTTTTAATCATCCTTCGCTACTAATTTTTTCTGATGCAAAAATAGAGCGGTGATATTTCGTGCCGATTGCATCCTTTTGATGATTTACTTACAAGCCAATTACGTTTGTATTACTGAAATATCTTACTGGAGGAAAATTCCAATTTATAGTTTAAAATAAGATCTAATCAAGAATATTCATTTACCCTTCAAAATTTATCAGCTTCTTTTAGTAAAAACATGATGATATTTTTTATTTCTTTGTACAAAATAAAAAAAAACATCAGGATAAATTCCGGCAAACAAGCTGATTATTTAATGCACATATAGAAATCACTTTTCCAGATAAATTCAGCCTATGATTTGGTTTGCTTGAATACTCGATATATATATACAATTCACCCCCTTCACATTGCATTAAGCATGTGAAGGGGGTGAGAAATAACAAATAAAAATTTTCTTTCTATCAGCGTATAGCAGCGATCAATTCTTCGGGAGCCAGCAAGTTCTGTTCGCCAGTAGCCATGTTTTTCAGCATGACCTTGCCTTCGTTCATTTCATTCTCTCCCACTATAGCAACAAACGGAATAGCTTTCGCATTTGCATAACTCATCTGCTTCTTCATTTTCGCACTGTCAGGATAAATTTCAGCACGAATACCAGCAGCACGTACCTTAGCTAATACCGGAAGCACATACGCTGCTTCTGCTTCTCCAAAGTTGACAAACAAAAGCTGAGTACCGAATGATGCATCTTCCGGATACAAATCAAGCTGATTCAACACATCGTATATACGGTCGGCACCGAAAGAGATACCCACTCCCGACATTCCATCCATACCGAATACACCTGTCAAGTTGTCATATCGTCCACCGCCACTGATACTACCAATCTGCACATCGAGCGCCTTAACTTCGAAAATAGCTCCAGTATAATAGTTCAGTCCACGTGCCAAAGTCAAATCCAGTTCAACTTCCGACTTGATTCCAAGTGTAAAGATTGTTTTCAAAATAAATTCACTTTCTTCTACTCCCTTCAAGCCTGTTTCGCTGGCAGCAAGTACAGATTTCAGTGTTTCAAGCTTTTCTTCGTTCGAACCGCTTAACAAGATTATTGGCTGCAACTTGTCGATAGCTTCCTGCGGAATGCCTTTCGAAGCCAGTTCGGCATTGACATTTTCCAGACCAATCTTATCAAGCTTATCAATAGCTACGGTGATATCGACAATCTTATCAGCTTCACCGATGATTTCTGCAATACCTGTCAGGATCTTACGATTATTAATCTTAATAGACACCCGGATACCGAACTTGCTGAATACTGCGTCAATCATCTGTACCAGCTCTACTTCATTAAGCAACGAATTGCTGCCTACGACATCGGCATCGCACTGATAAAATTCACGATAACGGCCTTTCTGAGGACGGTCGGCACGCCATACGGGCTGTATCTGAAAACGCTTGAAAGGAAAGCTTATTTCATCACGGTGCATCACCACATAACGGGCAAAAGGTACTGTCAAGTCATAGCGCAAACCTTTTTCACAGAACTTACTTGCCAGCTTGGCTGCATTACGGCTTAACAACTCTTCATCAGTAAGTCCTGAAAAATAATCTCCGGAATTCTGTATCTTGAACAACAATTTATCTCCTTCCTCACCATATTTTCCCATCAGGGTAGACAGGTTTTCCATAGAAGGAGTTTCTATCTGCTGAAATCCATACAAATAGAATACTTCGCGAATGGTATTGAATATATAGTTACGTTTCGCCATTTCAACAGGCGAAAAATCTCTTGTTCCTTTTGGTATACCTGGTTTTGTTGCCATAATGAATCAAAGTTTATTTATTTCGTTGCAAAAATACATGAAATATTTGAATTTGAAAGCTGATACAGAAGAAGATATTTCCTGATACAGACAATAAAAAAGCGCAAAAGCATGTCAGCCGTAGTAGGCCTACATACTTCTGCGCCTGCTTTATATTATTAAACTGCTGTTATCAGTCGCGGCGGTTGGTAAATATCATAATGTAATAAACCAAAGTAGCCAGTGAACTCAATGCAGCAACAACGTATGTATATGCAGCCGACTTCAACGCATCCTGTGCCTGACGGTGGTTCGACATATTTGTTACCCCTGCACTGCTTAACCATACCAAAGCACGACGGCTGGCGTCTATTTCTACCGGTAACGTAATAAAACTAAATAAGGTGGTCATAGCGAACAGACAGATACCAATCAGCAGCAACTGCGGAAAAGTATTAATCATAAACATACCGGCCAGCAGTACCCACTGTACGATAGAAGAGGAGAACTGAACAACCGGAACTAAAGCCGAACGCATCTGCAAGGGAGCATATGCTCTGGCATGCTGAACAGCATGTCCACATTCGTGCGCAGCAACTGCCGCAGCAGCCACGCTACATGTATTATAAACTCCTTCACTCAGATTGACAGTTTTATTTGTCGGATTATAATGGTCTGTCAACATTCCGGGAGTGCTGGTTACTTTCACATCGTAAATACCGTTATCACGCAACATTTTTTCTGCAATCTCCCTACCCGTCATACCGTTGCTCAATGCCATGCGAGAGTATTTATCAAACTTACTCTGCAAATTCGACTGTACTAAATAACTGATGAGTGCAATGCCAATAAATAAAATCCAATACATATAATTATACTTTATGTGTTTCTATTCAATTTAAAATCATACAAATACTTTGCCAAAAGTAAGTAAAAAAACAAGAATCTTACAAACCTTTCCAGGCTTTTGACGATTATTAAGTATGTTCTTAAATATTCTTTTCAAAAAAATCTTTCTGATTAACACACAGATAATCAATATATTAAAAATTAAACAAAAGATTATTTTCACATTTTCTTCTAAAATATTTGGCAGATTAAAAATAAACACCTACCTTTGCACTCGCAATCAGGAATTGAATGCAATACAGGTTTGATTCGCTAGCTCAGCAGGTAGAGCACAACACTTTTAATGTTGGGGTCTTGGGTTCGAGCCCCAAGCGGATCACCAAAAGAAAACCATCGATAACTAAATTATCGGTGGTTTTTCTTTTTATATATTCCGATGAAAAAACTGCCCAACCATAGAGGATCAACGTAATAATCTGAGGGGTTAATTCAATAAATATTATCTTTGCCTATAAGAATAAAAATAAAATAGGATCAACGTAAAAACCTGAGGAATCTGTTGGTTAAGCATAAATTTTAGCTAGTCTGAACAAGCTGAGGGGTGCATTGAATCAACATAAAAAACATCAAATGTATATGATGATCCCTCATAAATTACTGGTAAGAGGAATCATTCATATACCAATTGTCACACATAGTTCCTTAAAACTTATGCTGATATTTTTTATAAAAAATCAAGAAAAGTAGTAATCCTATAAACGCAAATGGAACTCCACATAATGCAGGGTAGCGATATCCTTCGCTGACAGCCAGTCCACCAGCATAAGCACCAACCGCATTACCTAAATTGAAGGCAATCTGTACGCATGCACCTCCTAACATCTCTCCTCCAGGAGCTACACGAATAATCAGTACTTGTTCCGGACTGGAGACGGCAAACAGGCCGGCAGTACACAACGTCATGAGTATAGCTGCACACCATGGATTAGGCGAAAAGAAAAACAGCAGTAACAAAACCACACCAATCATACCCTGAACTACTGTTCCAACCTTTCCGGGCGTATAACGATCTGACATACGTCCACCGACCAGATTACCTACTACCATACCAAAGCCTGCCAGTACCATAAGAGCCGTCATACTACTGGTCTGGAAACCGGAGATCTCAGTAAGCATCGGATTGACATAACTGTACCAGCAGAACACGCCTCCGTTACCCAATGCGGTTGCTCCGAGAATCAGCCAGGGCGCAGGCGACTTGAGGAAACGGAACTGTCCCTTAAACCCGTTATCCTTCAAATTTTCTACCTGTGGAACCCAACGATATATATAATATAAGGTAATCAGCCCCCAGAATACCACAAGCAAGAAAGTAACACGCCACGAAATTGTATGACTCAAGGAAGTACCCAAAGGAACACCAAACAAATTGGCAACTGTCATGCCTGCTATCATGATAGACACAGCCTCCGATCCTTTTCCTTCATCTGCCAGCTTACCAGCTACAATGGATGCCACACCGAAATAAGCGCCGTGCGGAAGACCGGATATAAAACGACCAGCCATTAACACCCAATAATTGGGAGCAGCAGAAGCACAGAGATTTCCGATAATCATAAGCAGCACCAAGGCCAGCAATGTTTGCTTCAACGGTCGTTTGCGTGCCAGGATCAGCATCGGAGCACCACAGCAGACACCCAATGCATACGCAGAAATAAGATGACCAGCCACTGGAATACTAATACCCAAATCCTGGGCTACATAAGGTAAAATACCCATCATGGTAAACTCGGCAATACCCAGTCCAAGTGTACCAAAAGCCAAAGCTATCAGACTCTTTTTCATTTTTCTATCGCTATAAAATCATTACTTCAAACCTATATTTTTTTAAGGAGTGCAAAATTACAGTTTTATTTATTCTTCGTAAACGACCTGAATAAAAAATAGAAACAGCCAATATAATTCATAAATTATTCTCTGTATTTCCTTTCAAATGATTCTGCAACAAACACCATAAATAATTTCTTTGAAAGAACATTTTTCGCTAACTTTGTTATTGAAGCAATTTAATCACGAAATATTCTTTACTAATTCAAGAACGAAGTAGTACCGAAAAGAATATTCACGTAAAACCCATAAAAATCAAAAAAAACATCACACAACTAGCTTTAACCTATTTCTAAATTTAATAAGCACACAGTATGAACATGAAATATGCATTAAGCAGTATTCTACTATGTTTCAGTCTATTTTGTCTGCCAAGCTGCAACGACAATGAAACTCCCACCAATACTCCTGACGGAGAGGAAGTAGAAGAAGTGATCAAAAGTTACGATTGGCAACTGGAAGGTAAGTGGGAATATGCATCGAATAATGGCAATGATTTCTCCCGAACACTTGTTTTCGAGAAAGACGGTAAAGGCTCTTATGACGACGGTACGCTGGAATGGTACTGTTCCAACAATCATTTGTACATTGATTTCGACAACGGCAAATCCATCAAAGATTGTGACTATCTGTTTTATGGGGCAACTCTTCAGTTGAAGAGTCCTCAACTGTCATATATCCTCGATTGTCCTTTTATCGGTTCCTGGCTTGCAACCAACGCACACAACCATTTTACCGGCTCCACCTTCTATTATACTTTTGCCGCTGATGGCAATGCCGAGTGTTTCACCTTCAATACTTCCGGCATTTGGGAAAGTCAAAAATACTCCTGGCTCAGGACTCAAGACGGTATCCAACTGCTATCTAATATGGCTACCAAAAACCTCATCTGTGAGGCGGATGCAGAAAAATTGACGATACAAGGCGACGGAGAATTCAGTCATACCAGTCCGTTCTATGGCAAATGGAAGTCTGTCTATTCACAGGACGGCATCATCGACGAAAAAGATGAGAATTTCTCCACCATCGAACTTTACCAAAGAACCGATAATGATTACTTTGTCTACTATGAGAAAGATAACAAATACGCCAGCTTCCAAGGTCCGATGTCTATCTTGCTTCCCAACAGAGCTTTATTAATAAATCCAGCCGATGGCAGTGATCCTCTGTTCCTCTATTTTCGTTTTTATTATTCAAAAGATTCTGAAAAGGTTTATCTGGAACTAAGCAAAGACAACTCATTTACAGAATATACAAGATATGAATTTGTAACAACATTATGAGTATGAAGAAAGCAATATTACTACCTATGCTGTGCCTCATCGCCTTATGTGGATGTGAAAAGAGCACTGAATTATCCGAAATTACCGGAAATCCTGAAACAGAAACGCCGGAAAACGGAAGCCTGACCTTTCAGTTGAATGCAGATAAGACAACCTGCAACTTACTGGATTTGACTACTTTCTCTATTTCGTTCAATCGTACCGTTTCCATGTGGGACATCTCCAATCAGTTTGATTCAATAGTGTGGATAGTAGAAGACAAGGATAAAAATCTTCACTCATTCCGTATCATGGAACAGCAGGAAAAAACCTTTTTATGGAGTCACTGCTTTTATTATCCCGGCGAGTATAAGACATACCTGTCAGGATATAAAGACAAAGAAGAAACTTTCAGAAGTGAAACTATCAATCTGCAAGTTGTTACAAAAGACTTTTTAGGCTGGAAATGGAACGAATTTCCTGATGAGCCAGACCAGAAGAGAACGGGTACCGTAAACCTGTTCAACAGCGACTTTGAATTGACATATTATAACCATCTATCCGACAATGGCGTCCCTGGGTGGAACCTCTATATATTTAATTCTACCGGAGAAGACGAGCAGGTGTTCTACGAAAAATCATCCGATGTACTTTACCGCTACATAACAGGAATATACGGTGCTCCGTCCATCGACAAAAACTCTCCTGATCTGGCAGAAGCATATACTGCCGATTTTGATTATCATCATGACCATGCGACTCCTCTGGCTATCTGGGAAACCGGCCAGACACGCATCGTACAGCTTCGGATTAATGACAGTTGGCCAACAGCTTATATCTATGCCGAACCGCTTTCCAGAAGATGATTTGCCTGAAAACAACAAATGACAATAATCAAACGGAAAAGAAACGATGTCAAGACTTCATTCTAGCATGAATAAACTTGACCTGAAGCTTAAAAGCCAAAGAAAATCTGATTAAAAGTCTATTGTTCTACCAACCGAACAAAGAACGGTACACCTTTAAAGGCAAAAAAGTTCAAAAATAGAGAAATTGGATAAACGTACTTATAACCTATAAGTTACAACACACAAATCTCCTGCTTTAGTCTTCATTTATTTATATGACTAAAAGCAGGAGATTTTTTACTTTTAAGTTTCAATCTATACGATTGTTACTTAACCGTCCCTTTCAGGCCCTGTAGTTATAAACCATAATTTCCCGGAGGATTATTTTATTCTGACTTATCCTTTCTTTGGGTGTTATAAGTCACCTGCGTATTAAACACAAAAACATCTTTTCTCAAAATGAGTCTTAATACACTTACAATATTACCCTCCTCATTATGATTAAGAAAAATAAAACCTTATTTTTCAACTAATGTAATGCCATCCAGACAGAAATAGTTCGGAGTATTCATACCATAATCACCTGTATCGGTAGATTCCATTTCGAAAGTCACATATGCAGCATTAGCCAGCGGAGTCCAGTCGAACCATTCCCAAGTATTCACAACAGAACTCTTTCCATCACGATAGTCGGCCAGATAGAAAGTGCTTCTTCCAACTTCTTCGCCAGAAGCTGCATGACCGATTGCAGTTACAGTAAAATAATCACCATCTTCGAAAGGACCTTTTACATATCCGCCTCCATCATTACCATCCTTCACAGCTAAATAAGCATAAGTAGTATTAGTTATATAAGCTCCCTTGAACTGATATGTACCAGCCTGCAAGTTAGTCAATTTAGTAGGATTCGACAAAGCTACAGTAAGATATACACTGCCATCCTTACCCTTTCCGGTTATCGCGCTGAGATTAGAATAACCCGGAGTAGTTACATCGGTAGTATTGGTATAGGTAAATCCGCCACCAAAGCCCCAATCACTAAAGTAGTTGTTACATTCTATCAGCGATTTACTATCGGTAAACGATGTAACTTTATACCATTTATTGTATTCCTCACCTTCAGTAGGGGCAAATGATGTATTAGGTTCCGTTAATTTGTCTTCGAAGCTAACTGCCACTTCCTGCTTTGCAGGTACTGTCGGTTCATCATCGTTACTACAACTCCACAATCCCACGCATAAACATGCGTACAAAACAAAAAATAACTTTTTCATCTGTCGTTAATTAATTAAATGATTAAAATATAGTTTACTGATTATTTCTCATAATGTAAGTTCTCCACTCCTGTAATCTCAGTCGAAAGTTCTCCAACCTGGGTGCAATACTGATTGACAGCTGTATATATCTTCACAAAATCAATCTGATCGAGAGCGACTTTATTACCTTGAGCATCTACAGCCCAATCTATCTTAAACTTCGACATCTCCGTACTGTTGGGATGATTATCGGCATATCCCCAGTCGTAAGCATAGCCTACCCACACTCCGTTTTCTTGAACCGCATTATCTTTCAGGCGTGTTCCACGGAAGATCAGGCAATCACTCTCTTCCCAAAGCGGATAATACGATGACTGCTGATGAAAAGTATTCCGATACACATACCCTTCATTTCCCTGATTATCTGTCCAACGCACATCAGCATTTTCAGGTTCAGGGCGATAATAAGTAATCTCATAATCACGTATCTCGGTATCTGTTCCATACTCACTGCCGGCCAGTTCGTACCATTCATCATCGGGCAGCCCGTTACCGTTTTCATCTTTCGAAACTAGTACAATACCCGGTTCTGCACTACCACCAGGACGGTCCTGCCAAGCGTTCGGATTATAGTTGGCATTACCGTAAATTTTAAAATCGTATTCTCCCGGAACATTTGGCACGGGTTGAGAAAAGCCTAACACAATATAGCCCCCGTATGCCCCTAACGACAACAATGATTTTTTCCGAAGTCGTTCGGCAGCATAGTCCAGTACCTGTTGCTTGGTTGTAAAGCCGTCGGTATAAGCAGTTGTAACCGTATTCATATATTGTGTAGGGGCCGGAACATAATCGAACACTTTATCGGCATAAGCAGCCATTTCATCCGATTCATCGGGATTATCCGGAGTATCTACACCGGCAGCCTCATCACGGAACAGCACGGTATTCGGATTTAACCCGATTCCACTCAGGCGAAACATAAGTGTACCTTCGGGAGTAAAGCATAACAAATCACCATCTACCTGATAATTGTACGCTTCGGTTATATAAACATTGCTGCTATAAGGATTTACCTGAATGGAGAACGGGCGTTCTATATTTGTTCCATCGGTAATAAACTGACTCCGTAACACCGTACCTGAAGTAAGATCGAACACCTTGAATGCGGTTTGTCCGGTCGAATAATCGTAATTATAAAGGTAGGCGATATTATAATCGAAAGCAAAATCCATTACCGGTTCGTCATAAACTTTTTCTACAACATCCGACTGTGAGTTTATTTTTACCAGTTTATAGTCACCCTGCTCTATCTGTTCTCCTTGTGTAGCTACCCATACACTATGATCGGGACCGGCAAGTATCTTTCCCGGATTAGGACCGACTTCAATTTTTTTCGTTTCTGCAAAAGCTGACAGGTCGACAACAGATACCGTACGGTCAACTCCCACTCCAGCCCAGTCTAACCCACCTGAATTGGACACATAAAGTTTTCCATCCTGCACACAAAGATCTTCCGGATTACGTCCGACTTCCGCAACTCCGTCTATCTCCAGAGAAGCAGTATCGATACGAGCTACGGTTCCATCATACGAACAGACATAAGCTTTTCCCGAATCAAAAGTAATGGCACGAGGCTGACGGGAACTGCCATTATCGGTCAGCATCGGAATCTGCTTTACGGAAAGCCCGGACTGAAGGTCTATTACCTCTACTGTACTGGAAACATTTACCACAACATATAATTTACTACCGTAAATATCCATGTCGTTAGCGGTATCTCCCAATCCGCGATGATTCAGCGCACGGAAATAATCATACGAACAGCTATTCGTCAGGAAGGAATATCTTGCCAGTGTACTGTTGTTCAAATTAAACAACCCTTCATTCAAGATATACATTTCTGCCGTTCCATAGTCTTCGACTACCCCATTTGCTTCACCGGTTGTATAAGGCTTGTCTTCCAAATCATCGCAACCGGCAAACAGCAAAACCAACGAATATATAATAACTACCAGTTTCCTCATATTCATCAATATTTCACTCCGACTGTTATCCGGAAAGACCGTCCGGGCATCGGGAAGTTTTTCACTATTTCATAATTTTTATCTGCCAGATTCAGCATCTCAAGTGCCAGCGAGAGGTTTGTCTTTTTCCAACGGAACCCCCGACGTACAGAAACGCTATGATCAGTATATCCGTCCAGCCTGTTCTTGGCTATATTCTGTCCCAACGCATAGCGTTTGCCGGAAAACAGCATGGAATACGACAAGTCTACCCACGGTGTTTCGAGTACTGCCTGTCCGGAACCTGACACACGCGGTGTATAGGCTATCTGATGCTTATACGTTTTTCCTTCAAGAGTAGAAGGATCTGAGTTCGTAACATCCAGCGCACGCTGATAAGTGTAATTACCCGATAGGCTCAACACATATTTTTCTGCCGGCTGTACACTAACACTTGCTGTAAAGTCTATTCCTTTTATATCGACTTTGCCCAGATTTACCATACTCCAGATAAACAGGTTCTTGGTCGGTATCGCTACTATCTTGTCGGTTATCTGGTTGGAATAAGCATCCACCGTTGCCGATACATAAGGAAGCCAGTCAGAAATGCGTTTACTATATGTCAGTCCGACATTCAGCTGGCTGGCATTTTCCGGCTTCAGACGAATATTACCGGTCTGTCCGTAATACAAATCATTAAAACTCGGCAAGCGGAAAATATCTTTATAAAAGAAACGGATACGAAACTCCTCTGAAGCAAATGGCTTAAATGATACACTGGCATACGGAGAAAGTTTCCGGTGTCCCCCGGCACTGTTGCCTTTTGCTACGTCTTCATAAATAACAGTAGACAAAACAGAAGCTGAAAGCGTCATCCAGTCGTTGACATATTTCCCAGCCAGCGCAGTAAGCCATGAGTAACGCACTGGCTTGGCAAAATCTTTCAAGTCGCAGTTCATACGGTTAACGATTCCGTCAGTTGAAAGAGAAAAAGAAAGACAGTCCAGCGCCCGAAACAACACTGCCGTAGAAAGATAATATTCCTGCTGAAAATAACTGTTCTCACTTTGTCCGGTAGTTCCTTTATAGTCTGGGTCCAGATAATGCTGGTAGGTCCAGTTCCATTTGCCCGAAGCCTGAAACACCCATTTACGGCTGAACTCTTTTTTATACTGGCTCTGAATGAAAATATTTTTATCCCACAAATGTTGTGAGGAATAATCGTAATACAAAGTTGTTGCATTGGGAAGCCCGCGTGACGACTGATAATAATAAGCTTTCAGCTTCCATTGTTCCGTATCAGAAAAATTACCGAACAGACCTGCCTCGGCACGGAATGTCTGCACTTCCGTATTTTTGCGTTTTTCACGACTCGACTGATCACCTTCCTCGCCGTAATATAATGTATAAGGATAATGTCCATCGGATGACATCCATTCCGCATCTGCTGTCAATGCCCATTTTTCACCCAGTTTCTGTTCATACAAAACTGAAGGATTCACCAGTCCCCATGAACCCGATTTCACGGATGCGTTCAGATTAACAGACTTGTTATTCTGAAAAACAGGAGTAAGTGTCTGGATATTCAAAATTCCAGCTGAAGCGAAAAAACGTGCAGGCTGAAAAATCTGGTCACTTTGCCCGTTGCTTAACATCAGACGGTCTACATTTTCCAATGAAAAGCGACCGATATCCACCTGTCCGGTCTGACAGTCGGTAACAGCTATTCCATCGTATCCCACTACTGTATGCTGTGCTCCCAGACTGCGTATAGAAACTGTTTTCAGTCCCCCTATTCCTCCATAATCTTTCACTGTCACACCAGAGAAGTGTTTGACAGCATCGGATACCTGCATCACATTCAGGTTTTTCAGCTCTTCGTGAGAAAAGATCTGAAGAGGAACAGCCGAACGAACTTCACGCGTCTGGTAGCGGTCGGAAACCACAACCTCCGGTATGGAATAGACTTTCGTTGTATCTATTTCCTGACTGCCATAACATTGAACGGCACATCCAATCAGCATCATCCAACTACATACAATATACTTCATATTTTCTCAATACTTAATGTAACAGCAAAGGAACAGTCTTTGCATTGCCTGCGAAAAATAAAGCAATGGGGTGAACAAATAGAATATGCACCGAAAAGTCATCCCACGCTTTTTCCTCGAAAGCTGTGAAGAAATATGCATGGCAGGTCTTCTGACTTATTCCTAGTCGCAAACTACCTTCCCGGAAACAAACATTTTTCCAGTGGTCTGAACGACTGTTTGCGACATTTATATAATATGGAATTTACAGCAGCGGGACTGTTCAGGACTCTCACCTGATTCCCTTTTAATCACCAGATTATCTTCTAAAAACAGATAATCTCTTGAACCAATGCGTCACAAAGGTAAAAAGTTTTTTCAATAAGCCGAAAATATTCTGTATTTTTGTAGACAAGCAACTATAAACATATAAATTATGGCAAAAGAACTCGAATTGAAGTACGGCTGTAATCCTAACCAGAAACCGGCACGTATCTTTATGCAAGAAGGAGAGCTGCCAATTGAGGTATTGAACGGACGTCCCGGATATATCAATTTTCTGGATGCCCTGAATGGATGGCAGTTAGTAAAAGAACTGAAAGAAGCTACCGGCCTGCCGGCTGCAACATCATTCAAGCATGTCAGCCCTGCAGGAGCAGCTATCGGTCTGGAGCTGGATGATACAATGAAGAAAATTTATTTCGTAGACAACCTTCCTCTTTCTCCTTTGGCAAATGCGTATGTTCGTGCGCGTGGTGCTGACCGTATGTCGTCTTACGGCGACTTCATTGCGCTGAGTGATGTATGCGACGAAGCTACAGCACGTTTTATCAACCGCGAAGTTTCTGACGGAGTCATTGCTCCGGGATATACAGACGAAGCACTGGAAATTCTGAAGAATAAACGTAAAGGAACATATAATGTTATCAAGATAGATCCGGAATATCGTCCTGCTCCGATAGAACGTAAAGATGTATTCGGAATCACTTTCGAACAAGGACGTAATGAAATCAAACTGAACGGCGACGATTTATTCGCAAACATTCCTACTCAAAACAAGAATTTCCCGGAATCAGCACGCCGCGACTTGATGATTGCACTGATTACATTAAAATATACACAGTCGAACTCTGTATGTTATGTAAAAGACGGACAGGCTATCGGTATCGGAGCCGGACAGCAGAGCCGTATTCACTGTACTCGTCTTGCAGGAAATAAAGCTGATATCTGGTATCTACGCCAGCACCCGAAAGTATTGAATCTGCCTTGGGTTGAAAAAATACGCCGTGCCGACCGTGATAATACAATTGATGTCTATATCAGCGATGAACACGATGACGTACTTGCCGACGGTGTATGGCAGCAGTTCTTTACAGAAAAACCGGAAGTGCTGACTCGCGAAGAAAAACGTGCATGGCTGGATACACTGAAAGGTGTGGCTTTGGGATCGGATGCTTTCTTCCCCTTCGGTGATAACATAGAACGTGCCCACAAGAGCGGAGTAGAATACATTGCACAAGCCGGTGGTTCAGTGCGTGATGACCATGTAATAGCTACATGCGATAAATATGGCATAGCTATGGCATTTACAGGTATCCGTCTCTTCCATCATTAATCGCACAGTCCATAGAATATTAAAAACAATAAGCGGACAGCATAAGGTCTTCATCTCCCTATAGCTGTCCGCTCCTTTTATTTTTATAAGTACCTAAAATTTATATCCAAAAGTTGCAAAGATTCCCAAGTTGCGAGGTCCTTTTTCCCACATACGGGCCAATCCGAATTCACCCTCTACACCTACAATATAATGACGGAAGTCCAAATTTATACCCGCCTGTATGCCGGCATCGAAACGACGGAGGCCGTCCCAGATTTTGATATCTCCCACACACGCATCATTAAACGTACCCCACGATGAAGTAACATCATCTGCTTTCTGTTCGGTTTTACCCACTATTCCACAACCAATATATCCACCTCCAGAAATAATCACATCAAAATTCTTTGGGGTTCCGATATGGAAAGCCGCCAATAACGGCATTTCAAAATAATTCTGATTAACAGTTTGTTTGGTATCGTTTACCAATGAATATTTTGCACCTTTGGAAGTCCAGTTAAGACCAGTCTGAAAAGACACCCAACCTGTAAGAGGGATATCTACACCTACACCTATCCGCTGATTAAACAAAGCTTTTGCAGATCCGAATCCATCTCCCATCCATGAAGAGGCACCCAAACCAACTTTCACGTTCCATACCGGTGCTTGAGCATTAACAAGCATAGCCGATATCATACACAAGACTAAAAGATACAGTTTTTTCATATTTCAGACTTTTTTGTTAAGAAATCACATCTATTCTGCCAGCAGCGCATCCCAATAAAGGATTCAGTGCAAACTCCTAAAAACAAATATAGGAATATAACTAAATATTGCAATCAAAAGAAGGGAAAAAGAATTGAAAAACAACGATAATGGCTATAATATCCGACATTTTTACATCTGTCTGTTTTTATGATACAATAAAAAAGCCTCCCGCATGCTAGTTCATGCGAGAGGCTTTCAGTATATTCATAGAATTTTATTCAACCGTTCAGATTAAAACTCATAATCGATACCGATTGAGATATTTTCTCCATCCAAAGTAACACCAAAGCCATCAGCTCCTCTGAAATAATCATCACGATAACCGGCAAAACCTACTTTGGTAATAAAGCTGAAGCTATCATTCAACTTAATAGCAAGTCCTGGTTTCAAACCTATTTCAAATCCATTTACAGAATCTCCATGCTTAGGTTTTGATGTAGAGAAGCCCATTCCCATATCTATAAACAGACGTACTATCTTATTTTCATAGAAAGAATAACGAGCATATGGAGCTATGGCAAAACTGTTAATATGAGACGAAACCTTTTCATCTCCCACATCATAATGTGTTCCTTCATGAGAAAAAACAACTTCGCCACCTACAGCCCAACGCTCATTGAAGTTATAACCAAAATCGGGTGAGATAGAGAATGAGGTTACATCGGCATCACAGTCTCTCCAAAGGCTGATACCACCACCCAAATACATCTCCTGTGCATATGATGACAAAGCGGCCATCATTACAACTACAATCATTAAAATCTTTTTCATAATTACATAAATTAGTTAGTTATTAAATAATATGTCTAGTATCCGTTTTCTTAGCTTTATCCATTCTTATGACGGTTAGCGCGTCGACGACGGTATTCAGCTTTCATCTTTGCAGAGCCTGAGCCATGCAATCCGGTGATATACGTTTTCTTCTTTGCCTTTGTCTTTACCTTATCTTCTTTTTTAGCGGTAGAAGGCTTGCTGCCTTTAAAGACAATTCCTTCGGTCAATATCTTTTCTATATCCATACAATGATTTTCTAAAATGATTCTTAATTTATTTTTTAGGAACTAATTTCACATGATTTCCAGTCTTTGTACAGACCAGTGTGCGCTTCAGCAAGTTACCGGTTTTCATATCAAAAAGAAGTCCCGGATTAAGGTGCTGTCCATTTATTCTGATCTCAAAATGCAAATGTTCGGTTGTAGCCCGTCCTGTACGTCCCGTTAGGGCAATAGGTTGGCCAGCCTTTACAGTATCTCCCGCAGCCACCATATTCTTTGAATTATGACTATAAATGGTTTCAAATCCATTGTCATGACGTACAACTATCACTTTGCCATATCCACCATAATGTTTAGCCATACGCACAACACCATCGAAGACACAACGGATAGTATCGTTGGCACAGGTTTTAATATCCGAACCACTATGTCCTCCACGAGCACCGTATGCCGATATAACCTTTCCTTTCGGAAGAGGGAAACACCACATCGAATCGGACAAGTTTTCCAGATGAATCTCAAAACTATTTCCGTTTGCAAAAAGCTCCGGAGTCTTTACACGAATGTGATTACGCTCCATTACCGAAAAAGATCGTACAATCGGATCGGACGCATACATCAATGACATACACCCTATCCATCCCAAAAGCAATAAAACGACGTGTATTCTTAGTTTCATCATTCGAAATATACTATTTTCACTTCCTGAGCCTCAGCAAATTCTTTTAGTAAATCGACCATATAGGTTACATTTTCTTCCAGTCCTTCGCTTCCACTATATCCATTCATTATAGCAAGCAGGTGTGTAGTACCTTCGCTTATTTTAGTCCGTTCGTTATCGCTGGTAGGAGTACCTACACCCCCTACAGCATCACGATATACAGGCATACCTTCGATATTCAGTTCTCCTCGGCCTATTCCTTCGTAAGGTTCTCCCGCTTTTCCTATACCTAATACCAGACGGTCACCTTGTATTTTATCCAGATCAAATCCGCCAATGGAATGTCCACTGTATATGGAAGCCAGATTAATCAAATCGACCAGGGTATCTATCTGATACAAAGGAATACCCCTCAATATACGGCGACACAAGGCTTCTGAAGAAGGACGATAGCGACTGGGATCTTTTCCACATTTTTTATAAGCCTGCCGGGTTGCCTGAATGGCCGGCATTTCTTTGATGGAGTCGGTGGTATATTTAGAACGGTATAACACAGTAAACTCGTCAATACGTTTCCACAGTTCCTCATTATAGGCAGTATTTTTTACAGTTGCAAAAACAGCTGCTCCCCGAAACTGTGGCCAAGCCTGTTTCAGCTCTTCAGATACTTCTATCACTAAATTCTTCATTGTATACTGATTTATTATTTCTAAAAACAAAAGCCTCCAGACAAATATAAGTCAGGATTAAACCGATTTCAACATAATGCCTGACAAAATACGTCCCGAAGCTATACCTTGCCTGCGTGCCGAGAAAAAATCGGCATTTTCTTTCCACGTACAAATACCACTTAGCTCTATATTTGATGGGAGTACACCAAAATCAAGCAGCTGCATACGGTTTGCCTCCCACAAATCAATATGCCACTTTTCCTGACGCGATGCTATACGCTGCATATCGAATCCCTGCTGTTCGAAGCAAGTATAGACCTCATCACCTACCTCAAAAGCTTCCAGTGATATGCTAGGACCTATACAGGCTACAACATCCTTCCCCTGTGTTCCATACGTACGGTTCATTACCTGCAACGTTTCGGTTACGATACGTGCTACCGTACCTCTCCATCCTGCATGTATGGCAGCAACCACACCCTGCTTTGTATCGAAACACATTACCGGAACACAATCGGCAGTCGACACACAGATACACTTGCCAGGAACGTCAGTAACCAACGCATCCACACCTTCCAGCAAAGAAGCTCGCAAACTCTCCGGCTGTTTACAGAATGCTCTATCAACAACCCGAACCTCTGCACGATGTACCTGATGTGGAATAACCAGTTCTTTCTCTGTACCAGGTAATAAAGAGCACAGCAGACTTCTGTTTTTCAATATGTTCTCCATAACATCGCCGCAATAGTTGTTGCAATTAAACGAAGCATATTCTCCTGTACTATATCCCCCATGGCGAGTTGTAGAGAAACAAAAAATGCCGGGGTACGATTTCATTAAACCATACTCCAACATTCTTTTATCTTCTGAATAGTGAATCATTACTTCTGTGGTTCGTCGTCCCAATCTATTTCCTCATATTCGTAGTCGAAATCTTCATCGTCGTCAGCATCTTCATATTCGAAATCGAAGTCTTCATCTTCACCCATATCCTTCAATTCCTGCTGAAGCTTGGTTACATCTTTTGCACGATGCACAATAGACGCCTGACGAAGTCCTTCCAGGCGGTTACTGTCTTTATTCAATTCCTCCCACAATATATCTTTCAACTGCTGAATTCCGATATTGGCAACAGAAGAAATAAATACATAAGGTATATTTTCAGGCAATGTAGGTGTCAGCATTTCTATCAGCTCTTCATCCAGCATATCACATTTAGTGATAGCAAGTACCCGCTGCTTGTCAAGCATCTCCGGATTGAACTTAGCCAGCTCATTCAGCAAGATATCATATTCACGGCGAATATCATCAGTATCACCGGGAACCATAAAAAGCAACAACGAGTTACGTTCAATATGCCGCAGGAAACGAAGTCCGAGCCCCTTACCTTCACTTGCACCTTCTATAATACCCGGTATATCTGCCATGACAAAAGACTTGCCTTCACGATAAGAAACGATACCCAGGTTCGGTTCCAGTGTAGTAAACGGATAATTGGCTATTTTCGGACGTGCAGCCGAAACTGTAGATAAAAGAGTGGATTTTCCGGCATTCGGAAAACCGACCAGACCAACATCTGCCAATAGTTTCAATTCCAAAATAACAGTCATTTCCTGCATCGGCTCACCAGGCTGTGCAAAGCGTGGAGCCTGACGGGTTGCCGTACGGAAATGCCAGTTTCCTAAGCCTCCACGACCACCTTTCAGCAGAATGACTTCTTGTCCGTCGTCAGTAATATCGCATACATATTCGCCTGTTTCTGCATTGTAAACGACAGTACCGCACGGCACTTCAATAACCTTGTCTGCACCATCTTTACCAAAACTCTTGTTCTTCGAGCCATTACCACCATGTTCAGCAAACACGTGACGTTCGTACTTCAGGTGTAGCAAAGTCCAGTAATTGCGGTTTCCCCGCAAGATAACATGACCTCCTCTACCACCGTCGCCACCGTCAGGACCTCCGTTGGGCATATACTTTTCACGGCGCATGTGTACCGATCCGCGCCCTCCCTTACCGGAGCGGCAGTAGATTTTTACATAATCAACAAAATTCGATTCAGCCATAATATTTCTTTGAAAAATTAAATGAGTCAACCGCCTGTCTGACGGTTTTACTTAATGCAATCGAGATTGCACTGTCTGTTACAAAAAAGAGAACGAGAAACCTCCAAACGGAAGTTTTCTCATTCTCCGTTTTTCATATCTTCAATTAGAGTTTATCGATAGCAGAGCAAATATCTGCAAAGATACCATCCATAGAACCCAAGCCATTGATGTGGCAATATTTGCCATCATTCTTGTACCAGTCAATCAGAGGAGCAGTCTGAGAATGATAAACTACCAAACGTTTCTTGATAGTTTCTTCATTATCGTCAGCACGACCAGATTCCTGTCCACGTTTGATCAGACGAGTCATCAGTTCATCTTCCGGAACTTCCAGATCAAGCATGATAGAAACTTCCTGACCGCGTACTTTCAACATTTCTTTCAAAGCTTCTGCCTGAGCGATTGTACGTGGGAAACCATCGAAAATAACACCTTTGCTATCCTTGAAGCTATCGAATACGCTAGCCAGGATATCTATCATCAAAGCATCTGGAATCAACTGACCGTTGTCGATATATCCTTTGGCAGTTTTACCCAGTTCTGTACCATTCTTGATTTCTGCACGCAAAACGTCACCAGTAGAGATGTGGTTCAAACCATATTTCTCTACGATACGAGCACTCTGAGTTCCTTTACCTGAACCCGGTGCGCCGAAAATTACAATGTTCAACATCTTTATTACCTTTTATTTTAATTATGAATAATTATTCTATCACAGTATAAATATCACGATAGTTTCGTCCCAATCCGTCGTAGTCAAGTCCATATCCTACAATAAAGTCATTAGGAATGTTCATTGCCACATAGTTAATGTCAAGCTCAACCTTCAGCTTATCCGGCTTAACCAGCAATGTAGCAATTTTAATGTCTTTCGGACCGCGGGCACGCAATGTTTCTACCAGCTGCTTCATAGTCAGTCCCGTATCGACAATATCTTCTACAATCACCACTGTACGTCCCGTGATATCATCACCCAAGCCAACCAGTTCTTTCACTTTACCGGTAGAAGAAGTACCTTCATACGAAGCCAGTTTTACGAAAGAAACCTCACAAGGCATAGTCAAGTGCTTCATCAGATCAGCCGTAAACATGAACGAACCATTCAACACACTTATGAAAAGCGGATTGGTTCCCGACAAATCACGATTGATTTCATCTGCTACACGAGCCACTTCCTTCATTATTTGCTCCTCAGGAATAAAAGTCTTAAAGCGTTTATCTTTGATCTGAATTACACTCATAATATATAAGTTTATAAAATTGGGACAAAAATACGAATTATCCCTCAAACTTCTATACTTTTTTCGTACTTTTACCGACAAATAGCTATTTAGAAAAAAGATGAAAATACTTAGTTGCACTCAGCAAAAACAGGCGGACGCATATACAATCGCCCAAGAAAACATACTTTCCATCAATCTGATGGAAAAAGCAGCCTCGCTGCTAACTGATGAAATTTGCCGTCGTTGGGATAAATCTCACCGAATAATCATATTTGCAGGCTCTGGAAACAACGGAGGAGATGCCGTTGCCGTAGCACGCATGCTGTTCCTGAAAAATTATACAGTAGAAGTATATCTGTTCAATATCACCGGAGTCTTGTCGGACGATTGCATGAAGAATGTACAGCGCCTGCAAGAATGCGGATTCCCTAACTATCACGAAATCAGCAACAGCTTCGACCCTCCTCAGCTGACAAAAGATGACATCGTGATAGACGGACTTTTCGGTTCAGGACTGAACAAACCGTTAAGTGGTGGATTCGCATCGGTAGTGAAATACATCAATGCTTCACAAGCTACGGTTGTATCCATCGACCTGCCTTCCGGATTGATGGGAGAAGACAACTCAAACAATATCCGCCAGAACATCATACGGGCTGACCTGACATTAAGTATCCAGTTGCCGAAACTGTCTTTCTTGTTTGCCGAAAATGAAGACATCGTAGGCGAATGGAAAGTACTGGATATAGGCATCAGCAAAAACTTCATAGAAGAAGCCTCTACTCCGTACTTCATCACCGAAGCAAATGAAATACGCCAGCTGATCAAGCCCCGCAGCCGTTTCGCACATAAAGGCAATTTCGGACATGGACTGCTGATTGCCGGCTCATACGGTATGGCAGGAGCTTCCATATTAGCTGCCCGTGCATGTCTGCGTTCAGGTATAGGCTTACTGACAGTTCATACTCCTGTCCGCAACCATGACATTGTACAGACCAGTGTACCCGAAGCAATGGTACAAAACGATGTACACGAACTCTATTTTGCCGAACCCGTAGACTTGGATAACTTCCAGGCACTGGCTATCGGTCCGGGAATTGGTCAGGAAGAAGAAACCGCACTCGCTACATTCGACCAGCTGAAAGAATGTTTCATTCCTCTGGTTCTCGACGCTGACGCACTGAACGTATTCAGTACACACCGTAATTACCTGAACCGGATTCCGAAACGGACAATCCTGACACCGCATATCGGAGAACTGGAACGTATTATCGGAAGATGCAACAACAGTTTCGAACGTCTGACCAAAGCCAAAGAGCTTTCTGCCTATCTGCAATGTTACATTGTACTGAAAGGAGCTTACACTGTAGTTATTACCCCCGAAGGCAACTGCTACTTCAATCAGACAGGTAATCCGGGTATGGCAACAGGAGGAAGCGGTGACGTACTGACCGGTATCATCCTCGCCCTGCTGTCGCAAGGATATTCACAGGAAAACGCTTGCCGTATAGCCGTATACGTACATGGTCTGGCAGGTGATATTGCCCGCAACCGTGTAGGAGAAATCAGCCTGACAGCAGGCGATATCATTGAAGCCCTACCCGAAGCATGGAAAAACATTACAGAAACTAAATAACAAACCATTATGAACAGAACGATTATTGCATTGGGATTGTTGGCATGCTCAACACACATTGCAGCACAGGATGTAAATATATACACACCGGGCACAGACGAAGGCATTGTATACTTTCTGCCTAAAACAGCTCTGGAAGTAAATATTATAGCCACACGCATAAGCTATCAGCCGGGAGAGCTATGCCAGTATGCCAATCGTTACCTGCGCATGAACAATGTAAATCCTCAACCGGAAACATACTGGGAAATCAAACAGATTGACGTTCGCTCTATCGGAGTTCCCGATTCTACCAAAGCATATATCATCAAGCTGAAAGATAAAAGTACCTTATCAAATATTGAGCTGACAGAAAGCGGGATAGCCAAGGCTATAAATACCACTTTTCCTAAAGAATACGAACAGCAGCAAGGATACGAACTGGAGAAACCTCTTCCACATGAAAGTACACGCAAGTACATGACAGAAGAGATCCTGATGGCAGGTTCGACAGCGAAAATGGCGGAGCTGACAGCTAAGGAAATTTACAATATCCGCGAAAGCAAGAATTTGATCTTGCGAGGACAAGCTGACACCATGCCTAAAGACGGAGCTTCACTCAAGCTGATAATGGACAATCTTGACAAACAGGAAAAGGCACTTACACAAATGTTCGCCGGAACAACCGATCGCGAAGACAAGGTATTTACCGTACTTGTTACTCCGGAAGACAATACAAAAGATAAAATCGTATTGCGTTTCTCACGCCTGTTAGGAGCCTTGTCTACCGACAACCTGGCTGGTGATCCTATATATATCAGCATGAGCAGTACAGCTCCTATACCAGCTCCGACCGATGACAGCAAGAAGAAAAAGAAACCAGAGGAAGCTATCTATAACATTCCGGGCAAAGGAAATGTTTCTGTAAGCTACCAAGGGAAAAAATATTTCGAAAAAGACCTTCCTATTACTCAGTTTGGTTCTACAGAGGTTTTGGTAAATGAGCTTTTCAACAAGAAAATAAACACACGAGTAGTGTTTAACCCCGAAACCGGAGCAATTCTGAAAATAGATAAAGACTAACTAGCAGTCATTATCCTGAAATAAATAAAACCGGCAGGATTCTGTTCATTCAGAAATCCTGCCGGTTTTATTTATTTCAGTCTGTTAACTACCCTGATCGTTACTTGATATTAGCTTCTTCCAGCTTATATCCAAATTTCTTGTCGGCTACCTTCAAAGCGAAAGCAATAATCAGCGACAATACTGCGATACCTGTAAATATACACATCGGTAATGTATAGTCGTACAGATTAGCTCCATTTGCCTTTCCTACCACACAATACTTATCCAATACGATACCAATCAATGTCGGTATTCCCCACAATCCGATATTCTGAATAAAGAATATCAACGCATACGCAGTACCCAACTGGTGAGCAGGGAATATTTTAGCAACCGAAGGCCACATAGCAGAAGGTACCAGCGAGAAGGCAATACCCAGTACAATCATCAATACAATAGCAATCCAAGAGCTTGTAATGAAAGGCAACGCATATATACAGTGTACAGCAATCAGCATAGCTGCACCAAGCATCATGATAGAAGCAGCTTTTCCTCGCTTGTCTACCATACCACCAAACACCGGAGTAAGGAACAAAGCTCCTAAAGCAGGAAGTCCGGCAAAGAATCCGGCAACACTTTCATCAATACCATATTTACTGATCATCAGCTCGGAAGCAAATTTCTGGAACGGGAATACGCATGAGTAAAACAATACGCAAAGCAAGGCTATCAGCCAGAATCCCGGATTAGAAAGAATCTTGGCAACATCCTTGAATGAGAATTTTTCTTCCGGAGAATTATCTACTTCAGCTTCAATCTGGCGATCCAGTTTCTTATCAAGAACAGAGAAAGCAAAGAAAGCTATCAATCCACCTATCAGACAGATCAGACCCACCAGCACCGGAGTTGTAATCTCATACGCACGTGCCATCGGAATAGCAACTGCATAAGCGGCCTGCGAACCTACACGTGCCAGCGCAACCTGTACTCCCATGGCTGTTGCCATTTCTTTTCCGCGGAACCATTTGGCAATCATCTTCGTTACTGTGATACCTGCAACTTCAGCTCCTACACCAAAGACAGAATAACCAGCCGATGCGACAAACACGCTTACTTTATATCCCAGAATTGTGCCTGTAGCATCTGCCATACCCGTCATAGCATAATACTCCAGTCCGGTACCCAATACCATCAGAATAGTAGCCAGCTTTCCGGTAAACCGAATACCAAAACGGTCAAGAATCAGCCCACCCCATATCAGCATCAAAAAGAAAACATTCAGGAAGCTATAAGCTCCGGTAAAAAGTCCGAACTCACTACTATCCCACTTCAAATCGGTTTCAAGCATCGTCTTCAGCGGTGCAACCACATCGTTCACATAATATGCCGCCATCATCGTGAAGGCAACAATTGCCAGCGCTCCCCAGCGAATAGCCCGGGAATCATTCAGTTTTTTAAGATTCTGTTCTTTCATCTATTTTTTATCTATTTTTTATATATTTCTTAAAAATGCGACAAAGATACGTTTTTTTTCATCGTTTCTATTTCATTTTTCAAAATATATTCTAACTTTGTAACAGAACGTAACACACATTATATAAGTAAAACGCGTGCAAGGTTCATTACAATTTTAATTTACCAACTAATAAAATCAACCATGAAAAAAACAAAACTTACGGTTCTCTGCGCCATAATGAGCGGAAGCCTATTATTTTCTTCCTGCATCGGTTCTTTCGGACTGTGGAGCAAATTGAAAGATTGGAATCAAGGACTTGGCAATAAATTTGTAAACGAAATCGTATTTTTGGCTTTCCACATCGTTCCGGTGTACGAAGTTGCTTATTTTGCCGATGTACTGGTTTTGAACTCTATTGAATTCTGGTCAGGTTCTAACCCTATAGCACAGGTAGGCACTGAAAAGACAGTACAAGGAGAAAACGGAGAATACCTGGTACGTACAAATGCCGATGGCTATACCATCATCAAGAAAGGTGAAGAAGACAAACCTTTAGATTTGGTTTACAACAAAGAAAAACGTACATGGAACGCCGTTGCCGACGGACAGACATTCGAACTGATAACCATGAATGAAGACGGCACTATTACATTTAAGCAGAAAGACGGCACTCCGATGACCGTTACTCCTGATATGATGGGTATGTCAGTTGCGAGAGCAGCTCAAAACAATTCATTATTCTTTGCAGCAAGATAACTTCCAAAAGAAGCAAAATCATAACAAAAACGCAGAACTGTCATAAAGATAAGTTCTGCGTTATTTTTTATGCCCAACAGACTTCAAGCAACAGACAAGAAGCCAACCAGCCAAAACATACCCTGTCCAGCCCTATCAATATCTCATACAAAAAAATAAAAGCAGCCTCTCCACCACGGAGAAGCTGCTTCGTTATTATAATTTAGGTGTATAAAGTCTTTATTATCTGCTTGTCATTAGCACTGAGCCAATTTACCGTCTGAACCCAATACGTTCAAGATTTTATGCTTGTACATCTTTTCCATGTTATCACGAGCAGGACCAAGATATTTACGTGGGTCGAATTCTGCTGGTTTTTCAGCAAATACCTGACGGATAGCAGCAGTCATTGCCAAACGAGAGTCAGAGTCGATGTTGATCTTGCAAACAGCTGATTTAGCAGCTTTACGCAATTCTTCTTCAGGAATACCGATTGCAGCATCCAATTTACCACCGAACTTGTTGATAGTATCAACTTCTTCCTGAGGAACTGAAGAAGATCCGTGAAGAACGATAGGGAATCCAGGAAGTTTTTCCATAACTGCATCCAATACTTCGAATGCCAAAGGAGGAGGAACCAAACGACCTGTAGCAGGATCAACGTGGCACTGTTCTGGTTTGAACTTGTAAGCACCGTGAGAAGTACCGATTGAGATAGCCAAAGAATCGCAACCTGTACGAGTAGCGAAGTCGATAACTTCTTCAGGGTTAGTATAAGTGTGGTGTTCAGCGCAAACTTCATCTTCTACACCAGCCAATACACCAAGTTCGCCTTCTACTGTTACATCGAACTGATGAGCGTATTCAACAACTTTCTTAGTCAAAGCTACGTTTTCTTCGTATGGCAAGTGAGAACCGTCGATCATAACTGAAGAGAAACCTAAGTCGATGCAAGATTTGCACAATTCGAATGAATCTCCGTGGTCAAGGTGAAGAACGATTTCAGGATGTTCGCAGCCTAATTCTTTAGCGTAAGCTACAGCACCTTCTGCCATGTAACGCAACAAAGTCTGGTTTGCATAGTTACGAGCACCTTTAGATACCTGAAGAATAACCGGAGATTTTGTTTCAACAGCTGCTTTGATGATAGCCTGCAACTGTTCCATATTATTGAAGTTGAATGCAGGGATAGCGTATCCACCTTTGATTGCTCTGGCAAACATATCTCTAGTGTTTACCAAGCCTAATTCTTTGTAATTAACCATTGTTGTAAATTTTATAATTGTTAGTGATTAAATTCCATAGGCAAAGTTACAAAGAATTGTAACAAATCTTCCTTTCATTGCATGAAAAAAGTGCTCCACTCATGAACATTTTGACCTAAATCATCGGTCATTTCACTTAAAAAGCATTGGATGTAAAGTGTATATTACAAATTTTACAGACTCATTCTGCTTTCTCTTCCAGAAAATCAACATCCATTTTTTTGGCCATCCGCCAGCTTCTTACACCTTATATTATATAATAACAGAACAATGCAGCCAGTGGTCATCTTTCAAAACTACAGCAAGTTAAATAAAAAATTATGCAAATCATTTTCTATTTCAAAGAAAAGCAGTATCTTTGCAACCCGAAACAGACCATTACACACTATATATTTTGCAGTGTTACCACATATAGCAAATAATAACAATAAAAGTATATACTGAAATGAAAAAAGGCATTCATCCTGAAAACTACCGTCCGGTAGTATTTAAAGACATGTCAAACGGTGACATGTTCTTGTCACGTTCAACTTGTGCAACAAAAGACACAGTAGAATTCGAAGGCGAAACTTATCCTTGTGTTAAGTTGGAAATCTCTAGCAGCTCTCACCCGTTCTACACAGGTAAGTCTAAATTGGTAGACACTGCAGGACGTGTTGATAAGTTCATGAGCCGCTACAACCGCATCAAGAAGTAATCATTACTTGCAGAAATATAAAATCGGGCGTTTCTTTCACGTGAGGAACGCCCGATTTTATTTTTACCGTCACACAACTTATCAGCATATCATATCAAAAACTTCAGCATATTTTGAGAAAAACATGCTGAAGTTTTCTGTAAAATTCGTACAAATATTCCACAAAACTTGCTGACGTTTTTTCAATACCTCCCGGCTTTACCAGCAAGCCTTAAAGAAAGCCACTAAATTCTTAGAGATTATCCTCTCTATCCATACCCCTGAAAAACAAATCAGGTATTGCCGAAACCATCCGAACGAACGGTCTCAACAATACCCGAACATGAAAATATAAGATTTACAGCAAATATTACTTAGTATCCTTTGCACGTATTTCTACACGACGAATCTTACCGCTGATTGTCTTCGGAAGTTCATCTACAAACTCGATAACACGTGGATATTTGTAAGGAGCTGTCACACGTTTTACATGATCCTGCAATTCCTTTATCAGCTCCGGACCGGCTTTCTGCTTGTAATCCTTTGCCAATACAATCGTAGCTTTTACTACCTGACCGCGAATTTCATCGGGTACACCTGTTATGGCACACTCTACTACTGCCGGATGGGTCATCAAAGCACTTTCTACTTCGAACGGGCCGATACGATAACCGGAACTCTTGATTACATCATCCGCACGGCCTACGAACCAGTAATAACCATCTTCGTCACGCCATGCGACGTCACCGGTATAATAAACTCCGTCGTGCCATGCTTCGCGAGTCAGTTCTGCATCACGATAATACTCTTTAAACAATCCCAGCGGTTTTCCCTTATCGGTACGTACAACGATTTGTCCCTGTTCACCATCTTCGGCCGAACGTCCGTCGGGTGTAAGCAGGTCGATATCGTACTGCGGATTAGGAACACCCATACTGCCTGGTTTCGGATCCATCCATGGGAAAGTAGCAAGTGTAAGAGCTGTTTCTGTCTGTCCGAAACCTTCCATCAGACGGATACCTGTAATCTTCTTGAAAGTTTCGTAAACAGAGTAGTTCAATGCTTCTCCCGCCGTAGTACAATATTCCAGTGAAGACAAATCGAATTTGCTCAGATCTTCACGAATCAGGAAGCGGTAGATAGTAGGAGGCGCACACAATGAAGTAATATGATAATCGTGAATCTTCTGCAAGATATCGGCAGGAGTAAATTTCTCATGGTCGTACACAAAGATATTTGCTCCGGCAATCATCTGTCCATACAGCTTACCCCATACAGCTTTTCCCCATCCGGTGTCGGCAATAGTAAGATGCAGACTGTTTTCATGAAGATTATGCCAGAAACTTCCGGTAGCAATGTGTCCCAACGGATAAGTAAAATCGTGTGCTACCATCTTAGGTTCTCCGGTAGTTCCTGAAGTAAAATACATCAGCATAATATCATCGTTGGTATTTGCATGTTCAGGACGTACAAAAGGAGCTGCACTTTCCATTCCCTTATGGAAGTCTTCAAATCCTTCCGGATATTCAGGACCTACACTGACGAGCTTCTCTACGCTTGGACATTCAGGCATTGCATCCAGAATATGTTTGGTAATGACTTCTTCTCCCGCAGCAACAATCATTTTGATAGTAGCGGCCTTGCAGCGGTAAACGATATCTTTCTTAGTCAGCAGGTGGGTAGCCGGAATCACTACTGCCCCTATCTTGTGAAGGGCAATGATAGAGAACCAGAATTCATAACGGCGTTTCAGAATCAACATCACCTTGTCTCCATGTCCGATACCCAGACTCTGGAAGTAAGAAGCCGTCATATCGGTATATTTTTTCAAATCGGCATAAGTAAACTGAATATGTTCTCCTTTATCGTTTGTCCAGAGAAGAGCGTTTTTATCCGGACGCTCGGCAGCCCATGCATCTACTACATCATAACCGAAGTTAAAGTTTTCGGGCACTTTTATTTTGAAGTGCTTTATAAAATCCTCTTGTGAGGTAAAGCTAGTTTGATCTATAAATCGTTCTAACATATATCTTTTGCTTGTTTTTTACTAGTTGTTTGTATTGTTATTGCATTACTACAGCCAGGAATTTTACAGTTTTTCCATCCAGAGCCAACATTCCGTGAGGCTTGCTTGAATCAAAATACAGACTGTCTCCCGGATTCAATATCAATTCCTTACCATTGATATTCAACAGCATGCGTCCCTCTATCACCAGGTTGAACTCTTGTCCTTCGTGGGTATTGAAATATACCGGTGTATTTTCCGGCTTCGGTTCTACCGTTACAATAAACGGATCAGCCTTACGTCCTTTAAAACCAGAAGCAAGCGACTGATATTTATATGCCTTAGTACGTTCTACGGATACACCTGTTCCACGACGGGTAAGAAAATAAGATTTCATCTTAGGTTCTTCACCAAACATCAGTTCGTCTAGTGTAATACCGTATTTTCGTGCTATCCGCTGCAAAACACTTACAGAGAAGTCGCACTCACCCGACTCAATAGCCTGGTACTCCTCTACCGTAAAGTTACAGTCGGCTGCAACTTCCTCTACACTCAAATCCAAAGCGTCGCGCAAACCTTTCAAGCGTTCGGCTATCTGCTTAATTTGTTCATCCATATCTTATATGCTTTTTTAAATTGATTGCTGTTTTAATCCAAATATAAATAATCGTAATGCACCAGCGGTCGCTGCCCGTGCATGCCTAGCATTTCGCGTGCTTCGGCAGAATCCACCCCGATACGTCCTACTCCTATCTGACGTCCGCGCGCATCCATTATCTTTACAATATCATCCTTTTCAAACTCTCCTTCAATAGAAACGACTCCAACCGGAAGTATACTTACAGCCTTCTTTCCCTTCACAGCCTTAACAGCCTGTTCGTTCAGATGCAGTTCGCCTTTGGCAAATCCTTCACTATGAGCGATCCATTTCTTTACGCTCGAAACAGCTTCAGAAGAAGGCACAAAACGAGTACACACGGTTTCGTCTGGATGCTGCAGCAAATCCAGCAGAATGTTGTCTTTCTTTCCGTTGGCGATAATGACAGTAATCCCTTCATCGGCTACCTTGCGGGCAATAGTTGTTTTGGTAAGCATGCCTCCTCGGCCAAAGCCCGACTTTTCTGTCTGAATGTAGTCGGACAAATCTTTCCCTTGCTCCACTTCACGTATCACCGAAGTACCCGGCTGCGAGGGCGAGCCATTGTAGATACCGTCGATATTACTCAGAATTATCAGCGCCTGGACATCCAGCATAGAAGCAATCATGCCCGAAAGCTCATCATTATCCGTAAACATCAGTTCGGTTACAGAGATGGTATCATTTTCGTTTACAATAGGTATCACTCCACTTTCCAACATCACACGCATACAATTCCGCTGATTCAAATAGTGGCGACGAGTAGAAAAGCTCTCTTTTGTGGTCAACACCTGTCCAACGGCAATGCCGTGCTCACGGAACAATTCATAGTAGCGATTAATTAACTTGGCTTGCCCCACAGCAGAATACAGCTGACGCTGCTGCACACTGTCGAGTTTTCGTGATACTTTAATCTCACTTCTTCCCGAAGCGACTGCACCTGAAGAGATAAGCACTACCTCTACTCCCGCTTTACGGAGCTCAGCTATCTGGTCCACCAGCGCCGACACACGAGTTACATCCAGTGTTCCGTCGCGGCGGGTAAGCACATTGCTTCCCACTTTTACTGCTATCTTTGTAAACTGAAATGCCATAATAAACTTCCGTTTCTTTTCGTCCGGCAAATATAACTTTTTACTTCGTAATGCAAGCGAATAGCCTGAATAAAATATAAATTTGTTACTTATTGACACATATCAAGCCAAAATAAAGAGAAAATCAGTACCTTTGCGTGACAAAAAATTAACACATTATTTAATATGGTCAAAGCTATCTTCTTCGACATAGACGGAACATTAGTATCGTTCAATACTCATTCTATCCCAGAGTCCACCCAAAACGCATTAAAACAATTGCGGGAAAAAGGCATCAAAGTATTCATAGCCACAGGACGTCCTAAAGTTCTGATGATGGATGCGGTAGGTCATTTGCCCTTCGACGGATTCATTACTCTGAACGGAGCGCATTGTTTTACTTCCGATCATCAGGATATTTATAAAGGAAGAGTACCCGAAGAAGATATCGAACGCCTCATCGATTATCATCAACAACATCCGGAAACTCCGTTCGTCTTTGTACACGATGATGAATGGTTTATTACGAATGTCAATGAAGCTGTAAAAGATGTAGCCAAGCTAATTGAAATCAGTCTTCCTCCCATACGCCCGATAGAAGAGGCACGTAATAAGGAAATCTTACAAATCATGGGGTATTTCAAGGAAGATCAGGATCTGGAAGTATTCCGCAATGTCCTGACTCATTGCGAGCCAATGCGCTGGTATCCGCTTTTTGCCGATATCATAGCACGTGGCAACAGTAAGAGTAAGGGGATAGATCACGTGCTGGAATATTATGGTATCGACCTGAAAGATACAATGGCTTTTGGAGATGGAGGAAATGATATTCCGATGCTCGGACATGCCGGTATTGGCGTAGCAATGGGCAATGCTTCTGATGAGGTAAAAGCCGCCGCAGACTATGTAACGACTTCGGTCGATGAAGACGGCATTATGAATGCACTGAAACATTTCGGAGTATTATAAAAAAACAGCGGCATGAGAACATAATAAACATGCCGCTGTTTTTTCAAAGTGGATCCTTACAACCAAAGTTTCGCCAGATAGTCGTAATGACTGCCTTCCTTTATAATCTGAGCATGGAAGCCATATTGTGAAACATAAGCAGAAAGGGTATCGAAATCCACATACAGCCAGTCGAACGAATCACCTTTCACTTGTTTATACTGCATTTGAAAATCTATCTCACCATAATAATCGGCTGCAAGATCGAGCACATAACTGCCGTCTTCGTCTTCATACAGATATTTCAAATCACTGGAATCTAGCAAGATACATCCACCGGGAGCCAGTAACTGCTTCATTCTTGCACAGAAAGCAGGAATATTCTTCAACTTTCCAATAATTCCAGAACCGTTCATGAGCATCAGAATCGTATCAAACTGTCCGGTAAAATGTTCATCAAACAGATTGACATGAAGAGCATTCAGCCCGCGTTCCTGCATGGCTTTCACCGATAGAGGAGATATATCAATGGCAAGACTCTCCTTACCCATTTCCTTAAGAGCCAGCGAATGGCAGCCGCTTCCGGCTCCTACATCCAGAATTTTACCCGTTGCCTGCTGCAAGGCAATCTGTTCCAGTTCCGGCATCGATTCGTATGTACGAAACAAACCGGCTACGGGAATTTCATCTTCATCAAACTGAGAAGAAAACACTCTCAGACGTCCCGCCTTGCCATACTTGAGATAATCGTAGATGGCAGCTCCCATCGGATCTTTTCCTTCGGATAATAAATTCAAGTCCATAATTTCAGATCATTCATTTTTTATATATATCCCTACAAAGATACAAAAAGAGTATCATATCATGCAAAGATGACTATTTATTCATTCTGTTTACATAATTTAAGAATAAAACAAAAATAATCCACAAAAACTGTATATTATTTCAATATAATCTGTATATTTGCACCCAATTAAAGAATAATTATACACAATGAAAAGTAAGAACAGCCGACTTGATTCCATTAAAATGATTATCTCAAGCAAAGAGATAGGAAGCCAGGAAGAGCTTCTCCAAGAGCTGGCAAAGGAAGGTTTCCAACTGACGCAAGCAACTCTTTCACGCGACTTGAAGCAACTGAAAGTAGCCAAAGCAGCCAGCATGAATGGAAATTATGTATATGTATTGCCCAACAATACCATGTACAAGCGTATGACTGAACCACATTCCGCTTCCGAGATGCTCCGCCAGCCCGGATTCGTATCTATTGAGTTCTCTGACAATATTGCGGTCATCAAAACACGCCCGGGATATGCCAGCAGCCTTGCTTACGATATCGACAACAATCATTTTCACGAAATCATAGGAACAATTGCAGGTGACGATACCATTATGCTTATTGTCCGCGAAGGCTGTACCCGCACCAGCGTAAAACAAGCACTGGCACATGTAATACCGAATATAAACCTTATAAAATAAAGAAACAAAAAACAAAATGGATACTAAACAAATAGATGTTATGGTAGCCGACGCCTCACATGAGGTATACGTTGACACAATACTAGATACAATTCGTGAAGCAGCCAAAGTGCGCGGAACAGGTATCGCAGAACGTACGCACGAATATGTAGCTACAAAAATGAAGGAAGGAAAAGCTATCATCGCTTTGTGCGGCAACGACTTTGCAGGATTTACTTACATTGAATCGTGGGGAAACAAACAATATGTAGCTACGTCGGGACTTATCGTACATCCCAAATATCGTGGATGCGGACTTGCCAAACGTATCAAACATGCATCATTTACTCTGGCACGTTTGCGATGGCCGAAAGCTAAAATCTTCAGTCTGACTTCTGGAGCAGCTGTCATGAAAATGAATACAGAACTGGGATATGTTCCTGTTACTTTCAATGAGCTTACCGACGATGAATCATTCTGGAAAGGATGTGAAGGCTGTATCAACCACGAAATTCTTGTCGCTAAAAAGCGTAAATTCTGTATCTGTACTGCCATGCTTTACGATCCGGCTTTGCACACAGACGACAAAGTAACCAACTTTTAAACATACACATTAAATAAAGAATATTAATACAGAAAAAGAGGCTTCATTTTCAGCCATCGTTTTTCATAAAATAAATGCCTTATGGAAGAAAAGAAAAAAGTAGTAGTTGCCTTCAGTGGCGGATTGGATACTTCGTTTACAGTCATGTATCTGGCTAAAGAAAAAGGTTATGAAGTATATGCTGCATGTGCCAACACAGGTGGTTTCAGCCCTGAACAACTAAAACAGAACGAAGAAAACGCTTACAAACTGGGAGCTGTTAAATATGTTACACTCGACGTTACTCAGGAATACTATGCTAAGAGCTTGAAGTATATGATATTCGGTAACGTATTGCGTAATGGTACTTATCCTATTTCTGTAAGTTCTGAACGTATCTTCCAGGCACTTGCCATTGCTCGTTACGCCAACGAAATCGGCGCACATGCAATAGCTCACGGTTCTACAGGTGCAGGAAACGACCAGGTTCGTTTCGATATGACTTTCCTGGTTATGGCTCCGGGAGTAGAAATCATTACACTTACCCGCGATATGGCACTGAGCCGTGATTACGAAATCAACTACCTGAAAGAACATGGCTTTGAAGCAGACTTTACCAAACTGAAATATTCATATAATGTAGGTATATGGGGAACATCAATCTGTGGAGGCGAAATTCTGGACTCTGCTCAGGGATTACCCGAAAGTGCTTATCTGAAACAAGTAACCAAGACTGGAAGCGAACAGCTGAAACTGGAATTCAAAAAAGGAGAACTGTATGCCGTAAACGGTGAAGTGTTCGACGACAAGATTAAAGCTATTCAGAAAGTAGAAGAAATCGGAGCAGCTTACGGTATCGGACGTGACATGCACGTAGGTGATACAATCATCGGTATCAAGGGACGTGTAGGCTTCGAAGCAGCTGCCCCTATGCTGATTATCGGTGCACACAAATTCCTCGAAAAATATACATTAAGCAAATGGCAGCAGTACTGGAAGGATCAGGTAGCCAACTGGTATGGTATGTTCCTTCACGAAAGCCAGTATCTGGAACCTGTAATGCGTGACATCGAAGCCATGCTTCAGGAATCACAGCGAAATGTAAACGGAACCGCTATTCTTGAACTTCGCCCGTACTGCTTCTCTACTGTAGGAGTTGACTCAAAAGACGACCTGGTAAAGAACAAGTTCGGTGAATATGGTGAAATGCAGAAAGGATGGACAGCAGAAGATGCCAAAGGCTTCATCAAAGTGCTTTCTACTCCACTTCGCGCTTATTATGCTAACCACAAAGACGAGGAGAATATCTGATTATGTCTGGCAACCAGAAACTCAGACGTCCACGTACCGGAAGAATGATAAGCGGAGTATGTGCAGGACTGGCAAACTTCTTTGGTCTTGACGTATCTATTATCCGCATCGTATACGTGATACTGACTTTTTTTACCGCATTTGCAGGTATACCTATTTATCTATTAATGTGGATTATCATTCCACAAGAACCAAACCATTATTTTCATGATTAAAGCAGGAATTATAGGAGGGGCTGGATATACGGCAGGCGAACTGATTCGCCTGCTTATCAACCACCCCGATGTAGAAATAAAGTTCATAAACAGCTCCAGCAATGCAGGCAACAAAATCACTGACGTACACGAAGGATTGTACGGTGAAACCGATCTGGTCTTTACAGACGAATTGCCTCTTGATACTGTAGACGTAATATTCTTCTGTACAGCACACGGTGATACCAAAAAGTTCATAGAAAGCCACGACATCCCTGAAGATGTGAAAATCATTGACCTTTCGATGGACTACCGCATTAAGGATGAAAGCCATGATTTCGTTTACGGGCTTCCGGAACTGAATCGCCGTACCATCTGCCAGAGTAAACACGTAGCCAACCCGGGATGCTTTGCTACATGTATTCAGCTTGGTCTGCTTCCGCTGGCCAAACACCTGATGCTGAACGATGATGTTATGGTAAATGCTATAACCGGCAGCACAGGAGCTGGAGTAAAACCCGGAGCAACTACACACTTCAGCTGGCGTAACAATAACATGAGTATCTACAAACCGTTTACTCATCAGCACGTGCCCGAAATCAAGCAATCTATCAAACAACTGCAAAACAGTTTCAATTCGGAGATAGATTTTATACCTTACCGAGGAGATTTTGCCAGAGGTATTTTTGCAACAATCGTTGTCAAAACCAAAGTAGAGCTGGACGAAATCGTAAAAATGTATAAGGACTACTATGCAGAAGACTCGTTCACACACATCGTAGAAAAGAATATCGACCTGAAGCAAGTAGTCAACACCAACAAATGCCTTATCCACCTGGAAAAACACGGTGACAAACTGCTCATCGTTTCCTGCATTGACAATCTGTTGAAAGGAGCAAGTGGACAGGCTGTACATAACATGAACTTGATGTTCAACTTAGAAGAAACTGTCGGCTTAATGTTGAAGCCCAGCGCATTCTAAGTCAGATTTAAATATTATATCAAGATATGAAACTATTCGATGTATATCCTTTGTTCGATGTAAATATCGTACAAGGAAAAGGTTGTCACGTATGGGATGACAAAGGTCAGGAATACCTCGACCTTTACGGAGGACATGCCGTTATTTCTATCGGACATGCACACCCTCACTATGTGGAAACAATCAGCAAACAGGTAGCCAAACTGGGATTCTACTCAAACTCGGTCATCAATAAGTTGCAACAGGAAGTAGCCGATCGCCTCGGAGCCATGTGCGGATACGACGATTACCAACTTTTCCTGATCAACTCCGGAGCTGAAGCAAATGAGAATGCCTTAAAACTCGCTTCGTTTTATAATGGACGCACTCGTGTTATATCATTTGCAAAGGCTTTCCATGGACGTACTTCACTGGCAGTAGAAGTAACAAACAATCCTAAAATCATCGCTCCTATAAACGATAACGGACATGTGACTTATCTGCCGCTGAATGACACAGAAGCCATGAAAGCAGAACTCGCTAAAGGCGATGTGTGTGCAGTCATTATAGAAGGTATTCAGGGAGTAGGCGGTATCCAGTTGCCTACAAGCGAATTCATGCAGGCATTACGTCAGGCATGCGATGAGCACAATACAGTACTGATACTCGACGAAATCCAGTCTGGATACGGACGAAGCGGTAAATTCTTCGCCCATCAGTACACAGGTATACGTCCTGATATCATCACAGTTGCCAAAGGTATCGGAAACGGCTTCCCTATGGGAGGTGTACTCATCAGTCCTAAATTCACTCCAGTATACGGACAGTTGGGTACTACATTCGGAGGAAATCATCTTGCCTGTGCAGCCGCTATAGCCGTACTCGATGTAATGAAGGAAGAAAATCTGGTAGAAAATGCTGCTCTGGTAGGAACACACCTGATTGAAGAATTGAAGAAATTCCCTCAAATCAAAGAAGTACGCGGACGCGGTCTGATGATTGGAATGGAATTCAGCGAACCGATAAAAGAAATCCGCCAACAGCTCTTGTTCGAGCAGAAAGTCTTTACCGGTGTAAGCGGAACCAATGTTATACGTCTGCTTCCTCCTCTCTGTCTGAGCATGGCAGAAGCTGATGAATTCCTGAGCCGCTTGCATGCAGTTCTAAAATAGCAATCCACAAGCTAAAACATACAAAGAAAATAGCCGGAACTCTCAATGAGAATTCCGGCTATTTCTTTTATTAGAATATTTTATTTTCAAGCTCTGATTAAGAACATCTCAGTACCTGACCGATACGTAAAGTAGTAGTACGTTTAATACCATTTATCTGGCACAGGCGATCGATAGAAACATGATACAAGCGTGAGATACGTCCTAATGTATCACCCTGGCGGATCTTATGATAACGGATTGCTGATTTCTCTGCTTCTTCAGCACCCGATTTGCCGCTCTTTACAGCAGCTAAAGCACGTGTACGCTGATATTCGTAACGGTTCGCTCCGCGAATGAACAAATAACTGTCGGCTACAATATCCTGTTTCGGGAAATCGAACATAAATTCCGGATTGATAACCTCACCCAGGAAACGAGTTTCGAAATGCAAGTGTGAACCAGTAGAACGTCCGGTATTACCACCCAATCCGATAGGATCACCAGCCTTTACATATTCATCTTCTTTTACAATCTGCTTTGAAAGGTGTCCGTAAATAGTTTCCAGACCATTATCATGACGTATTACTACATACTTACCATAGCCACGACGCTCATATTTTACCATACGTACTTTTCCGTCGAAAGCCGCACGAATAGTATCACCGATATATACCTTGATATCAAGTCCGTTGTGCATACGACGCCAGCGCGGACCGCATTTTGAAGTAATTTTTGTATGAGTGGTAGGCATGCAGAAACCCGTCAGGTCGATACGGAAGCTATCAGGAATCTGTACGGTATTGCCATAAGCGTGAACACGCTGGTTATTCCAATTGGGATAAAGACTGTAAGCAGGATAAACTGCTTGTTCTGCTTTAATCTGGCGAATCAATGCCAAAGAATCTACTGCTTTAAGTTTTCTGTCGATAGGAGCCTGGCGAGCCAACAAATCTTGTCCTGATACATTTACACTGACAAACGCCAAGGCTGCTATTGCAACTGTTCTAATACATTTTAAAATCATTATCGCTATACTATTTTTCAGCCTATACCTGCAAGTGGATTTCCGAACTCTCTATCTGCTTCTTGCGTTGGTATAACTGCCGGTTCTAAACAATTCTAATTAAAAAAGTCTTTTTCAGACACTAAGATTCCAAAAAATCGTTTCAAATATAGCATTTTTCCGGCAAAAAACAGAGCCCAGTTAACGATTTTTTATGTATTTTCATACCAAAATCATTAACCTTACCCGATAATATGTTTTATAACATACAGCTATTACAAACAGTTTACATCAGTCTGTAAATCAAACAACCAGGAAGATGTGATGCCCTAACAAACATTAAAGACGTACGAAACGCCCATTCTGCCAGACATACTTCAGCGGTTCAGCAACAAGATAAGGTTTTATCTCCTTCAAGGTTTCTTTATCCAGATAATCGGGGGTAGTATAAACGAACGAAAGCGAAGTATCTTTTTCCGACAATACAGCTTTCAACAAAAACATATCAGCACGTGTACGCAGGTTTTTCAACGAATCAGTTTGTGTTTCCGTCACAGGGGTTTTATAGAAAGCATCCTCAGCAGGCAGGGTAAGAAAATTCTCTGCCGGAAGAGATTTCCATGAGGTATCATAAAACGAAACACGACTGTCACTCACCGGTCCCTGATAAGTCTGTACGACACAAATCACTTTTACAGAATCGTTAAGAGGAAGCAACTTCATCTCTGCCGTACTGACTGCGCTTACTTTCAGCAACAGATAATCATCTGTCAGCTTCAACATTTCCGACGTGTTTCCAAAACGGTTTTTCACCTGAGCCTTCATATTGCTGGCAAGGAAATCGCCGAAATCGGCTCTGTTGACCTCTGTCAGCAACGGCGAAAGAGAATCGGGCAAAGCAACAAACAACGATTTCATATCCTGTGCCTGCATATTCAGACAGCACAACAGTATTCCGGCTATAATCAATATTTTTCTCATGAAATATTCTGTTTTTATTATATCATTCAGCGATGCTAAAAAAGCACTCATTGCCTGCAAAAGTAGCACTTAAATAGAATATATTGAAAAAAACAGCCCGCTTTTTAATGCAGTATAAAAACATATCTATAAACAAAAGCCACCCTGTACAAGGTGGCTCCTAAATTATCAACATCTACAACAGCATAAGCTGTTCTGTAAACTAATTAGAATACAATCTTACGTTCAATCTCCTCAAAACGGGGAAAAAGCAAATTATTCTCCAAGTGAATATGTTCAAACAGGGCATCGACGAAAGCTTCCAGTTCCTGCATCAGCAACCGGTAGCTGGCACATCCATCCTGAGGAACCGAGAAATGACGAGTCAGTTCAATAATATGCAAGTAACGGTTTCCTTCCCCTTCATGCTCCATTTTCATTACCCGAATCGGATTGGCAATGGTCCCGCAATGCATCGGTTCCATGCGTTGTCCTTGCTGCTGTGCTGCATACAATTCATACAAATAAGGGAACAATACGTTTTCCTCTTTTTGCAAGTGCATCTCCAAATCTTGGAGCGATTCACTGACCAGTGTTTTCAGTTCACGCAGCTCGGGATGAGCTTCTCCATGTACCCGTTCTACCTTCTCCAGCAATTCCATCAGTTCCGGTCCCCGCGAACGAATACCGCGATGATGTATTTTCAAAATATAATCCATCAGCAAATCGAGCGGCCACGATGCAAAGGGAATAGCTCCCTTTCCTTCCGATTCCTGATGCTGCAATGCCTGTATAACTTCTTCCACATCCAGATTCAAAGCTGCACAAGCTTCATGCAGCTGAGTTTCTCCATGACAACAAAAATCAATCCCATATTTTTTGAATACTTTAGCCGCAGCAAAATTTTCGGCTACAATCTTGCCAACACTTGTATCTTTCCAGTCTGCTGTTTTCATATTTCCACTAGTTCTATTTGATTACGGCTGCAAAGATATCCCGGTATCCGGACAAAATCTGTCACATAGGTGACATTTACCTAATTACTTCACAAATTCATTTCCTTGCGGACTAGCTCCTCATGTTTTTGCTTAGCATCGGGACAATTGCGACGTATATACCCACTTAAACTATTATAAACAACTCCCAAACGCTCAGCTATTGATTTCAAATTTGTAGTTGTAGTTTCATACAATCTGACAGCTTCTGCATATTTTTCCATGGCCTGTCTGGAGGTATATTTGCCATTTTCATTTTTTACCATTCCACATTGTGATACTAAATCTGGCTCATGCTCCCATAAATAGCTTCTAAACGTGTCTGCGTTCAAGCCATATTCTGCTGCTACTTGGGTAACAGGGCGAAGATTATTTTTCATACTGTCAATAGCAGCCCCATATTTTGCCGCTGTCGATTTTAGATAACATTTTGTTTTTGCCAGATCAATATATACTTCTTTACAATCCACTTTTTCCCCTCCTCTACGTTCCAACATCAAATCCCGATGCCAGACACGTAGATAATTGCGAAATCCTTCCAGTGGAACACCAGTCTTACGAACTATTTCTTTAATAATTAAATTAGAATTCTTATAAAGTTCCAGTGCCTCCCGGTACTTTTCTACAGTTTTCTGCTGCGGACAATGTATCTGACCGTTACCACATATTTTTCCTATAATTCTGTTCTTTTTGGCAGCTTTTCTCTCCGCTTTCCTCTTCCGAATCACTTCTTTGTGATAAAACCTCATATGCTGGCTCAGTCCTCCTATAGAAACCTGACATATTTCTGCTATTTCCGGAATAGTCTTATCTGTCGACTTATACATCTCCACAGCCAATACATATTGTTCCTCACACTCCGGACGCACTCCTCGATGTATATTATCACCAATACCCAACATCCTACGCACATTTTCACGCCAAATCGGAATCTCTTCATAGTGTAGCCGCATATAATTAGCCAATGCTGTACCATTCACATTAAATTTACGAGCCACCTGAGATACATTTAAATCAATATATTCCAGCGATTTACAAGCTTCCACAGCTTCTGCATATTTGGCTTTAGATACAATACTGGGCTGTCCGGAAGATACAATTTTTATATCCTTCGGATCTTTTCCCTCATAGGAAATACCTCGCCTACGCAAGATCAATTCACGCCAATAACGCCGCAAATAACTTCCCAGTCCTCCGAGCGAAACATTACACTTGACAGCTATCTTACATAAAGGAAGTTTAGAATCAGCATACATTTCTACCGCCTCCTCATATTTACAATGCAAAACATACCGACGCTGCAATGCAATCTTTTCCTTGTTGGAAAGATCACCTATTTCCTCCAATTCACTTTTACCCTCCACCATAATGTCAAAGAACGAACAGATTAGTTACATCCTAATTATCAACCATCTTCACACAAATAATCATTATCTTTTATCTAAGAATTATCAGGTTCAGATCAACAATATTCATAAAAGGCAGCTAATTTATAATTGACTATACGTCTTTTCCAGTTCATACCAGAAAAGGTGCCTCTCATATCTATCTACGATAAGAGCTCTCGATTGAGCTGCCAACTTTTGTCTGACAGTCTCATTGACCAGCATAAACCTCATTGCATCATACAACTTTTCTTCATCCCGTGGCGGCACAACCAGCCCGTTTACTCCATCATGAATAATCTCATTACTTCCATTAATATCCGTTACAATACATGGCAACCCCATGGCCCCGGCCTGAAGCACTACATTGGGAAATCCTTCCCTATAACTAGGCAAGACAAAAACATCTGAGGCTGCAAGAAACGAACGAACGTCATCCTGCCAACCCATAAACATAATTTGTTTATAAGTAGATATAATCTGCCGCGTCGCTGGCTGAACAGGGTCAAGTTTTTCCTCAAAATCTCCGACAAGCATCAGCCTACATGCAGGAAATTCATCGGCAAGTTTTACAAAGGCCTTTACCAATTCATCAATTCCCTTATCACCGACTATCCTTCCGACAAAACAAAACGTAAAGCAACCTTTTCTCCGAATAGATTCAGCTTGGCGTAATATTTCATCCGTCCGGTTGAAATAACTCACATCTATTCCATTCACATTTCCATTTCCAATGATGTGCAACTCCTTATGAGTTATTCCAAATCTGATCAAATCATTTCTCACTCCCTTGCCTTCTGGATTTATAAAAGTGGCACACGCACAAGTTATCCGGTCCGTCAACATCAACAAATGCTTCTTTACACCAGTAGCAGTAGGAAACACCAATCCCGTAAACGTATGCATCCTGACCGGTACTTTACATATCCACGCTGCCAGCATTCCCAATAATCCCGCCTTAGGGGTCATAGTATGTACCATCCAAGGTTTTTCTTTCCGTATAAGCCGAATCAAGGCAAAAAGAGATTTAAGATCTTGTACCAAGGCAATGCGTCTCTCCATGGAAACCGCTTCTGTTCTTACTCCTTCGCCTTCCCCAATTTCTTCCAGTTCCTTGCCTGGAGATGAAACCGCTACCACCTCATATAACCTGTTCAACATGTTTAATTGCCCTTTCAACAGCTTGAATGAAACAGGGACTGTTGTTATTCGTAATACTTTTTTTCTCATTCTAATGATTTTATGATTCTACACCGATTACCTAAAGCAAGTACCCCATCCGGAATATCCTTATCTACGACCGAACCAGCTCCAATGATACTCCACCTTCCAATTCTCACTCCAGGAATAACCACTGTACCGGCTCCTATCCAAGTACCTTCTCCCACATGTATATTTCCACATAATGTCACCCTCGGAGAGATATGTGCAAAATCACCAATTACACATTCATGATCAATGGATGCCCCAGTATTGACAATACAATGCCTGCCTATCTGGGTACAAGCCTGTATGATAACCCCTTGCATTACTACTGTCCCGACATCAATTTTTACGGAATCGGAAATAATAGCAGAAGGATGGATCGCCATCCCAAATGTTGCATTTACCTTTTCCGCAATCAACCGACGAGTGTTATTATCTCCTATGCTGACTATCAATGGAGACATTGCCTGATTTATACTATGCAACACCTTTACTCCCATCAGTTCATTCAGCTCCTTGTTATCATCTATTAAAGCCTCAACCAGCTTTCCTTCGGCCTTAAGAATATCCATTATAACTTTGGCATGACCGCCTGCACCATACAAAAACATAATCCTTTTTTAATTATTTCCATTAAAATAATCCGTAGTAACCTTTCCATCTTTTGCAACCCCTTCTCTACTAAGCACCTTCCATATAGTTAAAGCAATAATTTTTACATCCAGCAAGAATGAACAATGATCTACATACCATACATCCAGTTCAAACTTTTCTGCCCAACTAATGGCATTACGGCCATGACATTGTGCCCACCCCGTAATGCCAGGCCGCACTTCATGTCTGCGGGATTGTTCTGGTGTATACAATGACAGATATTGAACGAGTAAGGGGCGAGGTCCTATTAAAGACATATCTCCTTTCAGTACATTGATAAGCTGAGGTAATTCGTCTAAAGAAAGCGACCGGATCAAGTGTCCCACTGGGGTCAGTCGCTTCTCATCCGGCAGGAGTTTTCCATCGACTCCTCTTTCATCGGTCATTGTCTTGAATTTTAATATCTTAAAGAACTTTCCGCCTTTTCCCGGACGAACCTGTGTAAAGAATACATGAATACTTTTATTGGCGACAATCAATATTCCTGCCGTTATGACTTGTACAGGAAATGAAATAATTAACAGAATGATAGAAACAATGAAGTCTATCATTCTCTTTAAACAAAACTTATACATATTCACTCATTAAGTCCTCTTTATTTGGGACGATGGAACTATTCGAAGCTAGTAAGTCGTCGTAAAAAAATCGACAAGATATATTAATTTAGAATTTTAAATAAAGATCTAAAAATTTTATGTCTATAAGATAAGATATTTGATTTAACATCAGACTCAACTACTTTCATTATTGCATCGATATCTTTATGTTGTATCGCTTCCAAGAACATCGGATTAAAGTTACAAGTAGTGTCCATTTCCGTATAAATTTCTGAGTTTAAAACAGAACTGATAAAATCCCTGACTCCAGACTTTGGCAGATGCAGAAATTTACATAAATAAATAATCATCCAATGGAATATAGATATCAACGAATAGCTTATTATATTCTGCAATTCTCTGTTGTGATTTTCTAATGCAAATTCTTTTATTGCATAATAAAGTCTTATATTATCTTCCCAATATCTATTATATTCAGCTATTGTATAACCTCCGTATCTATAATAATACTTATACTCATCAACCAAATAACATGATTTTATGTTATAGGTAACCCGTAAATTGAAGAGTAAATCTTCCCCATAAAAAATACCAGCAGGCGATATGGAATCAATATCTATAATTGTTGCTTTATATAATTTACCCCACACATTATTTGTAAAAACCCTATTATAAACATATATATTATAGAAATCACTCAATGCATCTATTGTTAATAGCCCTTCTTTCAAAAAGCTATTTTGCTGACCTTTTAACCTAATCAAGCCATATCTACCCAAAGTTTTGTAAGAATTAATGCATACAACATCAACATCATATTTTTCTGCAGGCGCAATGAGTTTTTCCAAATAGTCTTTAGCTATCCAATCATCTGCATCGACAAAACATATATATTCTCCTTTTGACTGTTTGATTCCTGTCAAACGAGCATATTCGCAACCAGCATTTTTCTGATTAATAATCTTTATTCTTTGATCCTTAAATCTGCTGCAAATGTCTAAACTATTATCAGTAGATCCGTCATTGATTATTAATAATTCAAAATTCTTATATGTCTGTTTCAATATAGATTTTACACATTGTTTTATAAATCGGGAAGCGTTATACATGGGTATGATAACACTAATTAATTTCTTTTCCATAATTAAACAGAGTCAAATATGTTAGAAATAATTCTTTTTAATAACCATTGTGGATAATATTTTCTTGTCTCACTTTTACATATCGCATAAATGATATTTGCATCTTTATTAATGATTGCTTGTACAATAGAAGAAGCGATTATATTGGAGTTTTTAATTTGTTGTATGTCACTCCATATCGGATCCATTAGTTCTTGGCTAATTTGATTGATAATATCTTCTTTCGAACCATAATGAAATAAAATTCGTTGGTAAATGTCTGATATGAATACATTCTTCAATTCAATACGTATATATTCTGATGCCTTATTATATTTATATTCTTCTATTTTCCTTTTTTTGATGCTATATAATACTTTTAAATTTGGCAGTAGATTTTTGTTGTATTGTGTAGTCATTCCTCCAAAACGATAATTATATCCAATATAATCATCGATATAAATTTTTTGTAGGTGGGGAAATATTTCTAAATTAAAGCACAAATCTTCTCCCATAGCTAATCCGATCGGTTGAGGAGGATTTTGCAGAATGCTACTTTTGTATAATTTTCCCCAAATATTGATAGATAATATATTTACCCCAAAGAAAGATATATAATATGAATCAAATAATTGGGGTTGTGTAATTAATCCCTTGATTGTTGAATGGACTTTCTTTTTAATTATTTTATGCCGGTCCAATACTCTTTGCATTCCAACTTCCACATAGTCTGCATCTGTTTCAACAGCTTTCTCATACATCCTTTTAAGGGTGTCTTTTTCAAGCCAATCATCTGAATCTACAAAACATATATAGTCTCCTGTAGCTGTCAAGATACCATCATATCTCGCTTTTTCAACTTCTTCATTTTGTTTCTTGTCTATAAGGATAATACGGTTATCTTTTTCCCTAAATGTATTACAGATATGGATAGAGTTATCCGTTGAAGCATCATTTACAAGAATGATCTCCAAATCTTGATATGTTTGATTAATAATTGATTTAATGCAGGTAGATAAGAATTTGGCTGTATTATATATAGGAATTATAACACTTATCATAAAATAAAATTCTGATTTATAAAATTATATTTCAATAAATGCTAAGATAACTGTCAACAGTTGTATGCAGATCAAACTCTGTAGCTCTCTTTTGGCATTTTTCAGCAATATTCGTATACAAAGTTTTATTCTGTATTAACTTAAGAATTGTTTCACTTAAAGCTTTATCATTACCTTCTTGAAATAATACTCCATACCCATTTACAATTTCATGCAATCCATCCACATCGCTAGCTACAAAAGGTTTACCAGAACTCATTCCTTCTATACTTGATAAGGAAAGTCCTTCCCAGTGAGAAGACATAACGATTATATCCGCTGTTTTTAATAATTGTGGTATATCAGATCGGTTTCCCCAAAATTTTACTCTATCCACCAGTTCTTCTTTTTGTGTGAGTAGTTCAAGCTCTTTACGTCTCTCCCCATCACCAATTAACCATAAATGAAAATTGTTTGGTAATCTTTTCATTGCTCGGATTAAAGTATCTTGATCCTTTTGTAGTCTAAAGCCTGCCACCATACAAATAATAAAATTATCTTTTAATCCTAAGATTTCCCTGTTTAAAGATATAGCATGAACGTATTTTTGGATATCAATGCCATTATATATTATTTTAATGGGATAATTCGAACCAATACATTCTTGCAAATTTTCTTTTGCTTTATCAGAAATACATATAATGGTATTGTATTGTTTGTACATCCATTTTTCTATTGGTCTGAGCCAGTGTATATTTCGTCTTCTGTTTGTTGTATTGTGTTCTGTTGTAATAAATTTAAAGCTCTTATAATTTAAGAATTTGCTGGCAATAGCAACAAAATATTGGCAAGCTGTATTATGAGTATGTACAATGTCATACTGTTTGATAATAGGGATAAGTTTAAAAATAAGTAGTGGATTATAAACAAATGTATTTACTCCTAAAGATATTACTTTAACATTTTGGCTCAATAATTGTTGTTTGAAAAATGTTTCTATACCATCGAATAACAAAACATCAACAGTATGACCTTTTTCAATAAATAAAGGGACCATGTCCGTAATTAGTTTTTCCGCTCCACCAATTCTTAATGAAGTTATTATTTGTAGAATTTTCATTTTGTACCTAATTGGCGTGAATTATATTTTCATCTTAGCATTATTTTTTATTTTATGCTTGATATACTTATAAAGTATATATCCAAACGGAATTGCTAAAATTGTAAGCAACTTTCGAGGAGTATCCTGCATAAATGTTTTATTTTTCATAATAAATGAACTGGATACATAGTGAATGCATACTTTAAACTTTCTTATGAAACTTTGAGTTGTACCCATCTCTGTTTTTCGATAAAAAGCAAATCCCTTAGGGTTGTTCCAGTACTGTCGATACATATTCATGCTGGAGCCATCTTGCTGATATTCCACAACGACAAGAGGTTTATTCAATGTGAGCAAGGTGTAATCTTGATCTATTAACATATATTTGTAAGCTAAACCAACATATTTCTCTCCTTCAAAAATCGGATATTCCGGATATTGTTTGATAACATCGGTTCGGTATACTAACTTTTTATCTCCTTTTCCTCCCTTGGCGTAGAAGCCGTTCAAGGTCGTTTCTGTCATTCCTTTAGGGAAAGAAGTCCCGATAATGTTTCCACCTCCAGTGCAATCCAGTCCGATGATGCCTGCATATTTATCGGAAGCATGGGCTTTCCAGAAATTGATAATCGTTTCCACTGCATCATCGGGCATATAGTCGTCAGAATCGATGCAGGTATTCAGTTCAGTATGTATATTCCGGTATGCTGTGTTGTGGGCACCGTGCATTCCCTGATTTTGCTGGTAAATGTACCGAATACCAATTTTACCTTCCTGTATCCATCCTTCCACCAGTGCCTTCGTTGAATCTTTGGAGCCGTCATCTACAATCAGCCATTCAAAGTCATCACAAGTCTGGCGTAGCAGGCTTTCGTACGTTCGGCTTAATGTGTGAGCACGATTGTATGCAGGAGTAAATATGGTGAGTGTTTTCATTATTGTTTTATTTCATTTTCACTCCAATCAGTTGATGGAACAATTGTGATAATTTCGTACGCCATTTGGAATTGCCTATCCACGACTGACTGAACCAGTGGATAGTGTAAGTCTTTGGCGTGCGGGTGATTTTTCCGTTCAGGTAATCGTAGGGAGTGAAATATTCCGAAGGATATACCGTAAAATCGTGGATTTGCTGTTTTTCTCCATTCAGAATCAGTCCGTATGAACAGGTGAGCATCCGGGTCCATTCTTCTACATTGGTAGTCTGATCCAGGCTTCCGTCTGCCTTGATAAACTCGCGCTGTTGATAGGAGTTCAGGAATTTACCTATCAGTTCATTCTTTGACTCTGCTCCTATGATGCTGGTCGCTATCCATTGAGTTCCTTCAAATCCTAAAAATGCTTTGTGCTCTAATAAATCGTCCAGCGGGCGTAACATTTCCACATCGGTATCCATGTAGATGCCTCCTTCGTGGTAAAGTGCCCAAAGACGTGCCACGTCACTTACAAATGCCCATTTCTTATGTTGATAGGCATCCCGACAATAAGCACATTGGTTGATGTCGAAATTGCTTTCGTTCCATTCTTTGATGACGTATCCTTTGCAGTATTTCTTCCATGTACCTATCAGGCGTTTCACATCTTCAGGTTTTTCTTTCCCCCCAAACCAGCAATAATGTATTATTTTAGGTATCATAAATAAAAAAATCATGCTTTTTTGCCCTTCACGCCCTTCACACGTTCCCGTAGAAGCCTTTGGCGGGCTTGTATATCGGATTGTGAAGTGTGTTGACATTTACCAGCCTTCCTTCATCCAGCAATCTCTGTAAATGCCGTTGGGCAGTTGTTTTTGTAAAACCACAAAGCCTTTCAAACTTGGTTCTTGTCAAAAAATCGTTCTCGTAAAAATAGTCCACCAGTAATGCGTCTATTTCGTAGATGTCCAGTCTGGAGGAATGCACCTTGATGTCGCTTCGTTCAAACCGGGCACGGTTTTCCAGGTTGTTCTTCAGGATGCTGTCTGCTCTGAACTCTACCGCCTTTATTCCGATACTCTGTGAACGGGTGGTCTTGGGATCGGCATCCCTGGGAGCTGAGAGGGAAAGGTAGAAATAACCTATCCCTGGCAGGCACACACGGTCGCCCTCACACAAGTTGTATACCAGCTCATCTCCTAACTCATCCAGTACAGCCCGTATATCTCCTTTCGAGAGTGTACAGCGTTTGCTGATGTTATTCACTATATCATTTATATCCACGGTATGGCTTCTGACCACCCGTGCATGGTATTTCTCTTTTTCCTCCTTCTCCGGATTGGAGGGAGAAGCATAAAAGTCAAACAGAATAGGCATGTTTCACGTAGTTTTATGAATATCTTTTCACTCAGATGAAGCGTTTGCCCGACTCTAGTGAAGCATTCGTTTCACCTAGGTGGGGCGATTGGTTCACCTTTGTGTAATCGTTCCAACGTCTGTACGTCTCCACTTGATCTCCGAGGCATCTAAGGCCGTTAAAAGCCTTGAAACGGCTTGTCGCGAGATATTGCTCAACGGCCGCTGAAGCTGTTGCAGCAGGTCATCGTGTACATTATATTTGCCAAAGTTATAAATAAAAGCTGTATGAAAAAATTCCTTAAAAACATTTTCTGTAAGCTCCGTCAGCGTTTCGCTGAGGATCAGTCAGTCGAGATGCCGGTGGCATCTCTTCGCGTAGTAGAACCTTTTGTTACACGGGCCAGACGTTACAAGCCCGATGAGTTGAGCCGTTTCCTGAATGAGCATTACCAGTTCCGTTTCAATCTACTGACAGAGATGACAGAATTCCGTTCTTTCCAGACTCCGACAGCAGAGTTTGCGTTATTGGACGATCGCGAAATGAATACGATATGCATTGAAGCATTCAATGCCGGTCTGTGTTGCCGCGACCGTGATGTAAAGCGCTATGTCCGTTCTACGTATATCGAGGCTTATCATCCGTTTCGACTATACTTGGAAAGCCTGCCGAAATGGGATGGTACCGACCGGATGACTGACCTGGCAAGGCGTGTATCGTCTACTTCCTACTGGAGGGATTGTTTTCATCGGTGGATGCTGGCACTTACGGCTCAGTGGATGGGACTGAACCAAGGTATCCATGCCAATAGTACCGCTCCCCTGCTGGTCAGTGCCGAACAGGGCTGGCACAAGTCTACGTTCTGCAAGTCGCTTGTTCCGGCTCCTTTACAGGCTTATTATACCGACCAGCTCGATCTGTCGGAAGGACATACTACCGAAATGAAGTTGGCCCTTATGGGACTGATCAATCTCGATGAGTTCGACCGGTTATCGGTACGGAAAATGGCGCAGCTGAAAAACCTGATGCAAATGCCGGCACTTAATCTGCGCAAAGCCTATAAGAAAAATTACCGTCTATTGCCCCGCATCGCTTCCTTTATCGGTACCTCCAACCGCAAAGACCTGTTGACAGATCCTACCGGCAGCCGCCGTTTCATCTGTGTGGATGTGGAAGGCAGGATCGACTGTACAAATATCAATCACGACCAGCTTTATGCCCAGCTTCGCCATGAGCTGCTTGCCGGTGAACGTTACTGGTTTACTTCCGAAGAGGAAGCCGAGATACAGCGCCACAATTTGGATTTTTACCGAATCATGCCCGAAGAAGAGATCTTTCGCAGTCATTTTCGGGCGGCACTGTCCAATGAAGCTGGAGAAATGCTTTCCCTTGCCGATATCCTCGAAGTACTTCGAGAACATCACCGGGGATTGATGCGTAACATCAATCTCTCCCGATTTGGCAGTGCCTTGGTCGCTTCCGGCGTAGAACGACTGCATACCCGTGAGGGCAACCGTTATCGGGTAGTCCGGCTCGGTGAAGGGCGTGAAGGGTAAAAAAGGGTAATTAATTTATTAAACTGTAGAGTTTTTGCACCTCCTTTTCGTTTCCGTAGTCGTGTTCCTTCAAATAATCGACTATCTTTTGTTGAAGTTCTTTATTCTTGATGAATTGAGCTATTTCATGGGCGCAGCCGGCATTGTCTTGCGGAACAATGATTCCGTCGACACCTTGTTTAATCTGGCTGTGCGCCGTGGGATAGTTAGTCACGATAACCGGTTTGTATAGTATCTGGGCCTCGCGTACGGTAACGGCATTTCCTTCGAACCGAGAAGGCTGTATATAAATATCACATTCCTTGATGAAGGGATAAGGATTTTCCTGTTTTCCCAAAAGAATAACGTGTTCTTCCATTCCTGCCTCTTTTATCTTTTCCTTTATTAGTTGTTCATCCCCGCCATAGCCTACGATATACCAGTATACCTCACATCCTTCCTGCAATATCCGTCGGCATATATCGGGTACATTGTCGAAATTTTTTTGCAACGAAAATCTTCCTACCGAAAGCAAATTTATTCCTCTAATTTGAATTGGAACGCCAAGATTACTTACTAGTGCCTTTTCCCTGACTGTCCGCGGGGAAAGAATATTGGCTATCTCGATGATTTTTCCGACCAAAGTTGGGAATACACTCAGGAACGAACGTGTCACATCTTCAGATATGGAAACAATATGGTCGAACTGACTCCATACCTTTATCTCCTTTTCTACATTCACACTGATTTTAGTGTAATCCGTATGAATCCATGCCAGTTTTTTCTTCGCCTTTACCTTATTCAGTACAATGTTGTGAGGAGTCAGGAAGCTGATGGCCAGATCATATTCCGTATTCGGATTGATGTCCGGCAACAGCGGTGTCACTGCATCGAATACATATTGCAAGATAGCCGAACCTTCTTTCAAGTGGTTTTTCTTCGCATACCGGGCAAACTGATATTTAGCCCATAATCTGGCCAGTGCAATATCAGAGAATCCTTTCTGTATTGCTTCCTTTATCGGTTTTTCTATGACATCATACTTCTTGATTTCCGGTAATAAGTGTACCGTATCTGGCACCTGTTTCAACAGTTCTCCCCGGTGACTGTATAAAAACAAGTCCACATCGTACAGCTCTGGATCAATTGCGTTGAGCAGTCCTATCAGGCTTGTTTCCGCCCCTCCAATTTCTAAGTAGTGTATGGTTATGAAAATACGTTTTTTCATGTATGCATATTTATTAATGAAAGATATTTATCCGATTTTATATATAATTTGATTCAAATACGTTTGATTATTACAAGCTCCTACACCTTCTCCAGCTCCAGCTTCATTTACAAATTTATTATGTACGGGAACTTTGTGAGTAGCTTTCATTAGAAACCATTCGTATTCAATATCTACATGCCCTATATCTATAGCCTGATATCCTAATTTTGCTAAATCGTATGTCATAATAGTTGCAGTAGGGCCTAAGGCTAGTAGAATTAAGTGTTTAGTTTTATCGTATTGAGTTACTTTTTCTAATATAGGACGATAGTAATTGAATGCATTTCTATTAGGTGCTAGAATTCTTTTTATTGACTTGGCGTTATTAAATAAATCGTTATTTACTCCTAGACGACTTTTTTCTCCCTCTATTATTATATCTCTATCTTGCCATATTTGTTTAAGCAGGTTAAACATACGATTAGCCATAGGAGGGTTTTGGTACATCATGTAGCATCTGCTGATGAAAACATTATAAAAAGTCCTTTGTTTATTTATGTATTTATACCAATATTTTCGATAAAAGGCTAAATGTTTTTTCCAATGTTTTTGGGAGTCTGAGTCATATATAGATAGATTGTTAAATATATCAGGTAGGCATACTATATGGTTTGCTATGGGGGTACTTAATACTTCAATCATTTTTTTTTGTAATATTGGATTTTTATCTTGAAATCCTAATTTCTTCCCAGCTATTAGTTTAATTTCTCCATCTCCCAATCTGCTGACAGAACAATGAGTTTGTAGAATATGGTTTACGGAATCTTCCAGAGAAACTACTTTAGGTGCTTGTACTAAACGTTTATAAATAAAATCAATAATAAAGTGAATATTGGTATTTCCTTGAATATATAGATTTACTATAGCATTCCAAATATAAAGTATTATTGTTTTTATGATCATCGTATTTTTATTTTATATATTGTCGTTTTAATATATTATATACGGCAAAACTGACTTTCCATTTCATTAATAAGAAAAATAGATACTCTTTCTTACTGTTATATAGATTCTTATAACCTATTATATGAAAAGATTCTCTAATAAACTTTAGCGATAAGATATGTTCTACATCTTTTAGCTTATTCGAAGTCTTTGGGTTATTAAAAGCGTTGCTAAATAACAGCTCCGTATATCGTTTTATGATATATTGGGCCATATCGTAAGTTATAGGGGTATATTGATCTAAATTATATTTTTTTATTAGTTCCTTTTTATCTTTTACTTGTAAAATAAAGCTACTTTCCATATAGGGATTATATTTACTTCTCATGATACTATTTGTATTATTTACACGATAATAATATAATGCCTCTTTGATTAGATAAACTCTTGTTGTGGAAAGTAATGCTTTTAAATTATATGTAGTATCTTCTCCACACCGTACATTTTCATTAAAAAGGATTTGTTCTGTAATAACCCAATTCCTTTTAAATATAAATCTCCAAGAAAAACATAAATCATTACTTTCATGGATTTTTTTATTATATTTGATAAAGTCGAAAGTATTACATACGCAATTGGCAGGAAAATTGGGATAAACAATATTATTATTGGGGATAGTTTTAAAGCCACACATTACTAAATCTAATTGATGCGTATTTGCTATAGTAAGCATCTTTTGATACATATTTTCAGCAATTGTATCATCTGGGTCTATAAATGCAATATATGTACCTTTTGCGTTATAAATTCCAGTATTACGGGCTGCACTAGGGCCTCGATTGGGTTGGCATATTAATTTAATGTTATCATGATGACTGATATAAGCTTCAACTATAGATTTACTATTATCTGTAGAACCATCATCAATACATAGAATTTCTATATTCTTTTCTGTTTGCCTGATGAGGGAATCTAAACATTCCGCTAAATACTGTTCTACATTGTATATGGGAACTATAACACTTAAAATGGGCTCTTTACACATATTTGTTAAGTTCGGTTGATAGATATAATGTAATACCAAGCGTAAAAGGCATTGTTGAAAATTCTGTAGAATAAAATCCAATACCTTTAGTATCACCTTGTGAATAATCTATTGCTCCATTCCTTTGTGTGGCCTTCATTAAGGCTTTTTCTACTGCAAAGGCTGCAATTTTATATTTTTCTGATTTGGTGATAGTATACGCTTTAATGAATAACAATCCAATCAATGCACTGCCGGAAGACTCGAAGCGGGTCGTTTTATTAAAATACATACAACCAAATCCTCCTCCCTTTTGCTGCAGAGGAAGTAAACTTTCTGCTAGTCTAATAATTCTCTTTTTGTTTTCTTCCGAATAGGATGCTTCAGTTATACCTAGTATATACCAGCCAAGTCCTCTGCTCCAGTCATAAATACCTAAAGGTAGTTTGTTCGTTAAATGATAGGCATGAGGAGGAAATACATGGTTCAGTAAGATGTCATCAAATTCTTTAATTTGTCTGGTTGCTATATTTTCTTTTCCGCACAAGTTTAAAAACGGACATACCATTCCAATTGTATCAACGAAGCGAATATTGGGTAAGTTGTCTCTGTATGGTATCGTTGAGGATTGATATTTATTCAAAAATGAAAGAATCTCATGTTCATTTTCGGTTGAGAGTACATTTTTTTTCTTTAATGTATATGCTAGTAAAACCTGATCAGGATATATAATATTCTGATCGGATAACTTTTTGTTTAATTTGTCAAATATATCAGGTTTTTGTGGTTCTACTCCTAATAACAATCCCGCAATTTGCCAGGATTGAATTGCATTTGATTGGTATTTTCTACAAATAATATCCCATAAGACGAGTCTTTTGGAATCCTTTATTTTTACGGTTGGGGTATGTCTTAACCAATCTTGTGCCTTTCTGTTCATCGCTTTTTGCCATTCTGCTCGATTATTCCATCGTCCTATATGGATTCTATTGCTCCATGTCTTTAGTGAAAAATAGAAATCTGTGCAAATGAAAATAATAGAAAGGCATCCGATAAAGAATATGAAGAAAATTATTGTCATCTATCAAAAATACGATTAATATTAGATACTTGTTCTTTAATGTTTGGAATTATTGTATCTAATTGTTGTTTTATATTGGATTCATTGGCTTGTAGCCATTTAAAAGCCTCTGTCATATCGTCTTTTTTCTTTAAAGACTGAACAGGTAGAACATATTTTTCATATGTTCCGAATAAATCTTGGGCTATACCTTTTGCTTTGACGGAATAACCTATAACCAATGTAGGGATTCTCTCTGAATAGGCAGCAATGGAAGCGTGTGTGCGTGCCGCAATCAGGAATCTGCAACGGGCAATATATCCTTTCAGCTCCTCTGCTGTATGGTCTTCAATCATACATATACGGCCAGTATCTTTAAATTTGTCATATAATATTTTTAAAGGTATTCGATCATCATTGTTGCTCCATACCACATGCGGAATCAGTGCAATTTGCATATCTGTCTGAGTAATGATATAATTGATTAATTCTATGTAGTTTTGTAAGGTCACTCCTTTGTTACTTTCATAACCGATAATCATTGGGCTTACATTGATTCCAACTGTATTTCCTTCCATAAAATTATCGGGTAATGGTAAGTCTATTCGTTTTAACTGAAAAGCTGGATCAGGAATAAGTATAGCTTGTTTCAAACCTTTCTCCTTCATTGCTTGATAGGTAATGCTTTCTCTGGCAATAATATGAGTATAGCCCTGTAAGTCTTCCAACATTTCTCCTTTTATGCTATCTGGTTCTACAGAGCATCCCCATAAAATTGTTTTTCCTCCTTTCTTGCGGATTTCTTTATTAACCAGATAAATGAACTTTGGAACACCATAACAATAATTATCTCCTCCGATAGACAGTATATAATCAGCTGTTTTAGCAGCTTTCAATACTGGGGAGAAGTGAATGTGGTCATAAGCTGTTGTATCACTGTAAAATTTTGTTTGAAAAATAGCTTTGAGATATTGTAGGCTAAAATGAGATATAGGACAATGGTCAGATTGTACGTTACATATTGCATCTAATCCCACTTTTTTGTCTTCTTCGGGTGAAGCGGAAAAAAGTGTAACGTTAGCCTGAGTTATTTTACAGGTAGATCGAACGATCGCTTCACATCCGTGATTACCGCTTCCACCATGTGGATATAATACTAATTTCATGTTTCAATTCTATAAGTCCCCATAAAAGTTTATACATTCTTTGGCAGATACATATTTTTATCCATTGAGGCGCATGTATGTCTTTTATATATTGGGGTAATTGTTTAACTTCTGTTATACTGACTATCTGTTTAATATACTGTATTTTGTATTTGATAGATTTCCCTTTAAGACGTTCGGGGAAAGATAATATCGTATCATACATACACCACCATAATCGATGATACAAATAAGAGGTGCTATAATCATTCCATAGATTTTTTCGATAAAAGAAATCCTTTAAAATATTCCATTGTGCATAGTCAATTTCAAACTGATTGATTCTTTTTATGGATGATAACGTTCCGTTTCCTATAATGCGATAATGATAAAGGCATTGATCAATGATATATATTGCTTTTACATACTCCAAATAGTTGTAATTAAAAAGCAAATCCTCTCCATAAGTATATTCTGGTGGAAAATGAATATTATGTGTTTGGATGATTGTTCTTTTGTATAATTTGATGACTGGGCCAAACAATAAGAACTTTTTGTTGATATCTGTAAATGCCTTTGTATCTTGTCGCTCTATATGTATTATACCTGTCTTATATGAATAATTTTTGAACGTTTCATTGCTATAATGTTGTTGTAGCCCACAAACAACTAAATCAACATTGCTTTCTTCAATAGGTCGTAGTAATGTGTTAAGATAATTACTGTCTATCCAGTCATCACTATCAATAAAAGCAATATATTCTCCTTGTGCTTCTGCTATTCCTTTGTTTCGTGCTTTTGATACTCCTTGGTTAGGTTGATGAATTACTCTTATCCTATTATCATGTTGTGTCCATTGATCACATATTATTTCGCTTCCATCGGAAGAACCATCATCAATCAAAATACATTCAAAGTTTTGATATGATTGATTTATTACAGATTGAATACATTCATTTAAATATTGAGATACATTATATACGGGAATGATAATGCTAATCATTATAATCAGATTGCTGTAATATTATAAAATTTTTTCTATATTATTCATTAGTGAGTGAATATCAAACCGAGCATTGAATATTCTTATGTTTTGTTTTAGTTGTTGCTGTATATTAGGAGAATCTAAAAATAGTTTGATTCCTTTATAAAGAGCTTCCTCATTATTTTCTGTAATTATCCCACATTTGCCATTAAGTAATAATTCTTTCATTCCAGAGCAATCTGTGGTAACTACAGGACATTCTAATATTAATGCTTCGGTAACAACAGTACTATATCCTTCCGTTAAAGAAGAGCATACAAATACATTTGCATTTTTGATATAGGGATAAGGATTATTTTGGAAACCGGTTAAAAAAACTTTATCTTTTAGATTAAGACTTTCAATTTGTTTTTCTAATGCTGTTCTTTGTTCTCCTTCTCCTACAAGCCACAATTCTATATCATATCCTTCTGTAATAAGTTGTGCTGTTATTGAAACAAGGCGATGAAAGGCTTTTTGTTGTACATATCTTCCTACAGATACTAACCTTATTCTTTGGGGTGATTGGTTAAATGGTACAGATTGAGAAGATAGTTTTATAATGTTATTGGCATCGATGGGGTTATATAGTGTGATACTATTATTGATATTTTTAAATAATTTTTCTGTAGTTGCCTGTACAGACTGAGATACAGAAATTACTTGATCAAATTTTGTGTAAGCTTCTTCTTCTTCTTTGCTGTTTTGGAATGCTATCGTAGTCCAGTGATTAATTTTTAAATTAATATGTACCCAAGCTATCTTTTTAGAGTTCAGATTAGGCGATCCACTAATAATTCTTGTTGCATATCCTTCTATGAATGCAACTTCTGTGTCATAGGATCCTTTAATGAATAACTTGTAAAAAGTACGAGGCGAACAATGATAATAAACCCATAAAAGAATTTTATTTTTACACTTAACTAAGAATTTCTTTAAGAATGAGCATTGTTCCGGATAAGAAGAAAAGATATAACGATATATTATATCTTCAGGATATAGATTATTTAATTTTTCTTGTTTGAGGCTATATAATGTAATTTCAAATTTGCTTTTATCAATATGTTGTAATAAAGTTTGGAGAACCTTTTCTGCGCCCCCTCCATATAATCCATTAGTAAAAAAGAGTATCTTCTTCATGAGCAGAACATATTTTCAATTTGTGATATTCTGTTTGATAATTCAAATTCTTTATTCCGTTGTTTTATTTGTGTTTTATATGTTGATAAAATATCAGGATGGTCTAAGCACTTTTTTATGCCCAAATACAAATCTTCTTCTGTATTGTTTGTTATTAGACCGCATTTTCCATTTGATAGTAATTCATCCATGCCCGAGCATGCTGTAGTAATAACCGGTAGCTCTAAAATTAATGCTTCGGTTACAGCTGTACTATACCCTTCACTGACTGATGAACAGACAAAAATATCTGAATGTGTGAGATATGGATAGGGGTTCTTCTGAAATCCCCAAAGGGTTACTATTTCATTAAGAGAATGTGTATGTATGTATTCTTCCAGCATAGGGCGTTGCTCGCCATCCCCTAATATCCATAGTTCGATGGGATACCCATTTTCGTATAAACGGTTTATTACCCGTAATAATCTGTCGTATGCTTTTTGAGGGACAAAACGTCCTACTGTTACTATTCGGATTGATTGCGTTTTGGGAGGTAAGGAGATGAATTCGTTAGCTCTTTTTATAATATTATCGTTCTCTATAGGGTTGTATAAAGTTATTGCGTTATTGATGCTATATAATCGATTAATAGCATTTGTTGCAGTATTGGATACTCCGATAATTTTATCGTATCTTTGATAAGATTTTTTTTCTTCTTGTTTGTTTTTGTAGACTGAAGTTATCCAATGATTGTTAATTAAATCAGTATGAACCCAAGCTATTTTTTTTGCTTTTTTATTAGTCGAATGTGAAAGAATTTTCGTACAAAAGCCTTCAACAAAAGCTATTTCTATATCATTTTTTTTAGGTATAAAGAGGGTATAAATCAACTGAGAAGGTAGAATTCTATATATGAGCAGATACAGAATTTTATATAATATTTTACCCAACAAACTTTTTTTTTGTGGGTTTCCTAAAACAGATGTGTAGTTTACGTATTTTCTAACTTCTGCTGCATATATTCCAGTGTCGACAATTGCGCATAAAGTTATATCGAATTTAGTTTTATCTATATGCTTGAGAAGTACAGAAAGTACTTTTTCAGCTCCACCTCCCGATAGAGACTCTATAAGAAATAGAAGTTTTAATTTCTTCATAAATAAAAAGTTTCTATAAAGTTTTTAATAATAACTTTATTTAGTGTTAATCTTTAAGGCAACATGGTATATCCATATTGTATAAGAATTTGTTCTATCCTTGAAACTTTAGGCTATATATTGTAAATAGCTTTAATTTGTTTTAAAACTACTTCTAATGCATTAAGATTGATATCAATAACAGGAGTAATATCCAATTAAATCGATTAACTCTTATAATGTTTTACTATTATAAAATCTTCACTTAACTTTCGTTCGATACTGTTAAGTCTGTTTACAATTAGGATTATATTCATCATATATCCTATCAAAATTATCATTCTTGTAATCACTAACTACAGTAATTTCATATTGCTAAAACTTTGGGCTTAAAATACTACATATATAATCATTGAAGTTTCTTTGCATTTATACCTTTTTATTTTTAAATTTAATTTTTTCATATAATATTACCGCTCTATAAAGGAGTGAGTATAATAAACGTGACACATAATATTTTCGAATTTCATTTTGGTGTATAATAAATTGATAGTCATTTATTACAGCTTTAGGGAGAAATTCTGATAGTACTTTTCTCTTTTCCTCTTTAAGAAGAGATATTTGTGTGCTTGAAATACCATTTATATCATAATAAGCAATATCTTCATTTATATATTTTACACTACATTCTTTTTCTACTATTGTGTATAAAAAGAACTTCCAGTCGGATACAATTTTTAAATTTTCATCGTAGTAGCCATACTTATCAAACAATTCTTTCTTTATAAAAGATGCTTGATGTGCTATTGAGCCTTTTATCATGTCGAAACAAGTAATATGATCACTCTGAAAACCGATTCCTCTTTTTATAGGAAAGGTGTTAAATAATATATTACCAATAATGATATCTGCTGTATAATTATGGCTAAAAACTCTTTTTAATGTATCTTTTGAAGCTAAATAATCACCTGAATTTAGAAATAAGCAATATTCTCCTTTCGCAATATTTATTCCTTTATTCATAGCATTATATATACCTTTATCAGGTTCACTTTTCCAATATGTTATATATTGGGTATATTGTTCAATTAGCTGTTTACTGCCATCTGTCGAACCACCATCAATAACGATCCACTCAAAATTTGTAAATTCTTGATTAATAATACTATTAATTGTGTTAATTAATCCACTTTTATTATTTAGATTAATAGTTATGATTGATAATTTTTTCATTTTAATGATATTGCTTCAAGACCCATAAAACCTTCTTCATTACCTCTAAGAGCTCTCCCGAATCCCTCTTGGTAACCATCAATGTGGAGTTCTGTACAATGAGGAGCTCTCATATACCATTCTACCATAGGTCGGTGTATGTTGATATCAATGATATAATCTCCACTACTTAAATACTTGGGTAATATTATTTGTTTTTTGATAGTGAATTTCCCCTTGTTGATAGGGGTCAAGATTCCTTTATTATGTCCTTCTGCTAATGCTGCCATTGGAACCTCGTCTTTATTTTTTATGATAACCATAAGGTCTGCCAACAGATTTTCATCGGATTCTCCTGTTACTGTTATGTTTAAGGTATTTTTCCCAGATTCTAGAGTAGAAGAACTATTATCTGTATCATTAAATAAAATATTAGTTACTTGGAAACCGGATTTATGCCATGCGATATTATTTACGATTCTATTTTCTTGTTTATTAGATAGCTGGCTCATTTTTAAATAATGATTAATCGTATCATTAATGTCATGGCCAACATAATCGATACAACCATTTCTTAATACGATACCTTTATTGCATAAACTTCGTACAGCTGCCATATTATGACTAACAAACAATACAGTGCGTCCTTCGCCTTTGGAAACATCTTGCATTTTTCCTATAGCCTTTTTTTGGAATTCGGCATCTCCTACAGCCAGTACTTCATCTACCACGAGAATTTCGGGTTCCAGAAACGCAGCCACTGCAAAACCTAAACGTACTGTCATACCGCTTGAGTATCTTTTTACCGGGGTATCAATGTATCTTTCTACACCCGCAAAATCGATAATCTCATCAATTTTTCGTCTGATTTCATGACGGGTCATTCCCATGATGGAACCATTCATGTATATGTTTTCTCTTCCCGTCATTTCGGGATGAAAGCCGGTTCCTACTTCCAGTAAAGAGGCGATTCTTCCTTTTGCACGGATTGCTCCGGTTGTGGGTGATGTTACCCGGGAAAGAAGTTTAAGTAAGGTGGATTTTCCTGCGCCGTTTTTTCCAATGATGCCTACTACATCACCTTGATTTACATCGAACGTAATGTCTTTCAATGCCCATACAAACTCAGAGTTACCTTTCTTAGAGCGGTCATTGGTTTCTCCAATTTTAAGATAAGGGTCTTCTTTACGCAAGATGGTGGTTTTCCACCATCTGTTTAAATCGTGTGAGAGAGTGCCTGTACCTACTAATCCTAAATGATATAATTTTCCTATATTATCGAATTGAATAGCTATATTACTCATAATTATTCTTATACAGTATCCATAAAATTACGTTCTACCCGACTAAATATGACAACAGATAAAAAAAGAGAGCACAACAAGATAATAAAACTATACCCTAGCCCTCCCCAATCAAGTGCTCCACTTCCCATCCAACTATATCTGAATGTTTCAAATATTGGTGTTAACGGATTTAAAGATATAAATGAATAGTATTTTTGTGGCGTAGCGCTTAATGGATAAACGACAGGAGTTAAATACATAAACAATTGTATACCAAAAGATATCAATTGAGTCAAATCTCTATATTTTGTAGTTAATGCAGAGATTATTAGTCCCCAAGACATGGCATGAAATGCTATCATAAAAATCAGAAAAGGGAAAAGTAGGACAGTCCAACTTATAGTTAAATCTGCTCCTTGTATGTAATAATACAAATAAATCACAATGAACAGACACAAATGGATACCCAGCTTTACCAAATTAGAAGCAATACCAGATAAAGGAACAACAAGTCGTGGGAAATATACTTTTCCAAAAATATTTGCATTAGCTATAAATATATTGGATGAAAGCATAAAAACTGTATTAAAATAATTCCACAGCAAAATTCCTGACATATAAAAAAGTGATTGTGGAACTCCATCGGTAGATATCCCAGCTAATCCTCCGAATACAAACATATACATGATAGTTGTTAGTATAGGTTGTATAAGGAACCATAGAGGACCCAAGATGGTTTGTTTGTAAACAGTTATAATATCCCGTTTTACATACATATAAAATAAATCCCGATATAACCATAGACCTTTTAAATCAATATCCAATAATCTTTTCTTTGGCTTAATTTCTATTGTCCATTCTTGTTTTTCAGGGTTACGATCTTTTATATTCATAGTTCAACTTATTATTCATCTACCTATAAGCCTGCTATATAAGGCATTAAGAACGAAAAGAAAAAAATATTTGTTCACATCATCTTCACTATTATATCATAAAATCTTCAGATTTTATCATGTATTAAAAACAAATGCCTATGGCAATTCTTTCCACAGGCATCTGTATAAATAATTAATTACAGGATACCTGTAATCCTTATCTTATCATATAATGAATACGAACTTTAACGCATCTGTTCAATTTAGCATTCAAACCACGAGTACTCTTATCATTTACCGTACGTATTCCATTCATGTGGCCAACCAGGTAAATCTGTGAAGCAACCTCTTTCATGTGTTCGTTGGTCTTCAACCATGAAATAACAGTTTGTGCTCTGTTTTGAGAAAGAGCCGTATTACGTTCTATACCAACCTGTTCTGCATTAGCACCAGTATAGTTATCCTGACTGGTAGCCAAGCCTTCTACCTGAATCATAGTGATTACGCCATCTTTAAATACATTTTGGATATGCGATACACTTTCCGCATTTGTGAATTGCGAAATATAACCTTTGTCTGAATTCATAACAGCATATACATCAGCAAAACTTACCAATTCTTCATTGCTATCAATATCCATGTGCTGGCGAATGATATCCAGACCGTCATGAGAATTCAAACCATAAGAAGTTGTTTCTGTATAATTATCATAACTCAATAATTGTTGCTTGAGCGTTTCGTTATCGATACGATATTTCCAAGTATGTAAACCGTCGTATATTGGGGCATAATAATATCCTGCCTTTTTATAAAAATCGGTCATTGCACTTGCCTCCAAACTATATGACAGAGGCTGGTCTTTCAACATTTCATAACCACGAGGCACAAAATTAATTTCAAAATCTCTATCTGCCGTTTCAGTTGGCAAATCCTGAATAGCCAAAGAGTTCATGGATGTACCTTTTTCGATACATGAAGTTACGGCATCACTGTTTACATATTGTTTTTGAGTGAAGATACCGCCTGCCAAATAATCCAAAGCATTGACTACTGAACTTTGTACCTGCGGCGCATCATTTCTTCCGGAGTAGTTATTTGGATAAAAGACATAGAAAGTAATTGTTCCATATTTCACCGGATTCTCTTTTTCACGTACAACTAAGATTTTACGTTCTCTATAATCACGTTTGTATAACTGCGTTGTTGCACGTCCCCAACCATTGGAACGCTGTTTACCCAAATAGTAAGTAAACCCGACATCTATGCCCAAATTACAATCCCATTTATTGGCTGCATGATCAGCTTGACCATATTCCAAATCAAAATTTGTCTGATAAAAAATACCACGGGCCTTTATATCCAACGAGAATCGTTTTTTACGATTAAAGAAACGGCTATATTGCAGTTCTACATGTCCACTCCACTCATTATCAGATCCATGACTATGTTCATATCCCAGGTGATGAACTCCACCAATACCTACATTAGCCATAAATTGATTCATCAGTCTGGGACTATTATATCCTTCATATCCCATAAATAAACGAGATAGGTTCAAAACGGCACTTCCGCTAATATCCCACCAACCTGTCTTCATTTTCCGGTAAGGAGTACCATCTTCTTTATACAGAACATCGCCATATCCATAATGTCCGGTGGTATACCCAGTATATCCACGAGAATTTGAACGGATAAACTCTACTTTTAAACCAATTCCAGGAGTGAACCATTTACCGATACCTATACTCCAGTCGGGAGAAAGCGTTCCAGAAAACTTTCCCATAGTTGAATAATCTCCCCGGTAAGTATGCAAACCACCTGTAGCAAATATGAACCAGTTCTTACCAAATTTATTAGTAACAACACGTAAAGGATCTACAATTGTATCTTTTTTAATTCCTAATTCTGTTGGAGCTACGTAATCGGTCGTATCACGATACACTTCCCTGTAATCCTTGTATTTGTCCTCTTGTGCAAAGACTGCATAATTAAAAGATGCTACTCCCCAAACTAAGAGAGACGCAGCTGCCTTACGTACTACATCTATCAGCTTCATAGTCATATATTTTTAATTGTTTTTCTTATAAATTGCATGCTTATACTCAGGAACAATTTGCTCCATCAACATAATGATTTTTTGTACGTCGTACGTTTTTGCCGTTTCTATTAACTGATCAATCTTCTTGCTTATAGTATCAAAATCGTACTCCTGAGCTTGGGCTATTTTGATTTTTCCATGTGAAGTCGACATCATATTTTCCTTGTCACTCAACAGATCTTCATAAAGTTTCTCTCCCGGACGTAATCCTGTGTATTTAATCTGAATATTTCTATTACCACTAAACTTTATCATCTGACGTGCCAAATCGGAAATACGTACTGGATATCCCATATCAAATACAAATATTTCCCCTCCTTTACCCATACGGCAAGCTTCCAATACCAACCGACAAGCTTCGGGTATCAACATAAAATATCGCACCACATCTGGATGAGTAACTGTAACAGGTCCGCCACAACGTATCTGTTTACGAAATACCTGAATAACAGAGCCGTTAGAGCCTAACACATTTCCAAAACGAGTGGTAATGAACTTGCAATTATTTTTATTGAATTTAGCCAAACTCTGACAATAGATTTCACAAATACGTTTGGAACACCCCATCACACTTGTTGGCCGGACAGCTTTGTCTGTACTGATCATCACGAATTCATTCACTCCGTATTTTACGGCTAAATCTGCTAATTTACGGGTGCCATCCACGTTATTTAATATACTTTCAACAGGATTGTCCTCCATCATGGGAACATGTTTATAAGCTGCCGCATGAAAAATTATTTGAGGTCTGTATTCTTTAAAAATATGTTCCATACGGTGACTATGACATATATTAGTAACAATAGTATGGCACTTTAAACTTGGACAGTTATAAGTCATCGCCAATAATACCTCATGTAATGGAGATTCTGCCTGATCAACTAATATAAGTTCTTCCGGTGCACAGTCAGCAAGCAATTTTACCAGTTCACTGCCAATACTACCAGCAGCTCCCGTTACTAAGATTCGTTTTCCATTCAATTTTTGATTGATCGCATTCATGTCTATGGTAATGGGATCACGAGGTAACAGGGCTTTCATCTCCCATTCGAATAATGCACTATCATCCCAGCCATAGGCATTCCCCGACGTTACACGACGCTTTAAATAGTAATCATAAAAGACTTTTGCTATCGTACGTAATCCGCACATACCAATAGTGGCCAGTATCACCTGAAGCAGCAAGTCTCGGAAACGGATGGTCAGGAATATGAGATCGGTATGTAGAAATATACGTAAACACATAATGATAACCAGACCGATCAACAAAGAACATACGGAATGGAGCAAATCTATAAAAGATGATTTCCGTATAATGCCACTATAAGTATGAAATATGCGGAAACCTACTATAAAACAAACTTCATAAATCAGTAATGTATATAATAATGTTCCCAAGTTCTGTACACAAACAGACAAGCCATGGTTTATGGCATAAGCCATTATACCCGAAAACAGAACAATCAAACAATCCGTTAAGAATACACACCAATAAGGAAAGGTTTTACGAAACAAAAACCAATCTGTTATTTTCTTATACATTTCTTAATTTCATTCGTTATCCATAGTACATCTTTTTCCTGTACATACGGACCACTCGGTAAACATAAGCCTTTAGCAAAAAGGTTCTCACTAACTCCATTGACATAACGAGGCGCTTTCCTGAAAAGCGGCTGCAAGTGCAAAGGTTTCCATAACGGGCGGCTTTCGATACCTTTTTCCGCTAAATGCTTCCTGATTTGTTCATAGTTCGTACCCGTAATGACAGGATCAATCAAGATTGTACTCAACCAATAGTTACTTGAAATATCAGCATCAGGATTGGTATGCACAGAAATGCCTGGTACATCTCTCAGCAAGGACTGATAGCAGGCTGCCAGATATCTATGATGAGCAATATGTTCGTGAAGTATACTCATTTGTCCACACCCGATCCCTGCACAAATATTACTCATGCGATAATTATATCCTACGCATTCATGCTGATAGTACGGAAAGGGTTCACGAGCCTGAGTAGCATAAAATAAAGCTTTACGGCTCATCTCTTCACTGGGACAGATTAACGCTCCTCCACCACTGGTAGTAATCATTTTATTTCCATTGAAACTGAAAATACCATATTCCCCAAAGGTGCCACAAGGACGGTTTTTGTAGGTAGATCCCATAGCTTCTGCAGCATCTTCAATGACGGGAATAGCGTAATAATCTGCTATATCCATGATCTCATCCATCCGGGCAGGCATTCCATACAAGTGAACAACTACAATGGCTTTAGGTAACTTTCCCGTTATCCGAAGTCGTTCTTCAATAGCCTTTTTCAAAAGCAGAGGAGACATATTCCAGGTATCAGTTTCGCTGTCTACAAAGACCGGAGTTGCTCCCTGATATAAAATAGGATTAGCTGATGCTATAAAAGTAAAACTCTGACAAATGACTTCATCTCCCCTGCCTACCCCAGATAAGATCAGAGCAAGATGGAGAGCTGCAGTACCTGATAAAACTGCCGTAACATGTTTATCGTATCCAACAAAAGTCTCCAGCTCTTTTTCAAATTTTTCTACATTAGGACCTAACGGAGCTACCCAATTACTTTCAATAGCTGAACGAATATAATGCTGCTCCAGACCACTCATGTGAGCAAGACACAGATGTATTTTTATGTCGGCCATATTGAATCAGAAGTTGAATGATAAAGTCATGCCGGCTCCCTCTGGTGAGGCAGAAGGCAAGACTTGCAGTTTGGGCTTCTTCACGACAACATGCCTACTACCTTTACTGAGTGCCGCATCAATCAGATTATAAACATAAAGACAGCCAGCAACTCCAAAGCATAAGTTACGCATTTGCCTCCATCCCAAAGATTTACTCCTCCAGCTATCTGCAAATTGCGGTTGTTCACTGATTTGTTTATCGCAATAATGTTTCTTAAAATGAAACGCGACAGCAGAAACGACCAAGGTTGCTTCCATTCCTAAAATAGCATATCCCTTTATTTTCTGCCCTTTATAGATTTGTCCAAGTCCCGGAATTAAAGAAAGACATACAGCTTTATAATTGTATGTTCTTGAAAGCGTAAATTCATCAAATACAGGAACTGAATCACGTTTGGATATGGCATACAACTGGTAATATTCAAATTGGTAGGTATTATCCACATAATCCTCAAAAGCACGATACTCATCTACTTTTTCGGCATATACTACAGCATTACCTATCGAATCGGTAAATGTAATGCGATAAGTCATTTTCGATGAATCATTACTTAAGTACAAACTATCCAGTTTTATTTGGGCTGGATCTGCCTGATAACGGTCACGGATATGTTCTAAAAGAGGTTGGAAACGTTGTTTCTCTAAAAGGTTGACATCCATTCCATAAGTGTTGAAAATTTTGAAATAATAGCTTTCGTTTGTAGGCTTTTTTTCTAAAGACTTTTCTCCTTTTTGAACCCAAAGTGGTTTGGTCTGTGTCTGTGCCGTTACAGAAAGCGACAAAAACAAGCAGATCATTAAAAAGAAATAGTTTGCCATTCTTTTTAAGTTCATATACATAGTCTATAATTTAAAAAATGAATACTTCTATTATTACCAATAAATAAACTGCATAAACAATGTAAAACCACAATATGACAATAGTATCAAACCAATTTTTTGATCCTGATCTTTCCATACCGGAAGATTTACAAGTGGATAAGCAATCATGAGTGGATATAGAAACCACGACAAATAAGCGAAACGATTGCTAAATGACGAACGTATAACAATAATCCAGAAAGCATTACATAAACAATAGATAACACATAAAGCATTGTACCAGTTGTCTTGAATCTGCCGCTTTACGCATACATACCACGCCATACAAACCGGCATAGCACTGTACAGCAGGAAATCCCAACGGAAACCCGTAGACGAGAATTGTGCCATATCTGTGTCAGAACTTGTATAGCTGGACAATCGGTCATCGAAGCCCAAAGAAGCGAAAAACGAAGTAACCGTATCACCCGCAAGCAAAGACACTAATATCGAAAGGAGCCAGAATCCTATTGACACTTTTACATCTTTAATCAAAAACAGACCAACCACTATGGCAACAATAGGCAGCATAACGCTACGGTGAATGCCTAAAGCTATTAAGCATAAAAGACTTCCAGTAATATATTTGTCATCAAACAAAAAAGCCATAGCCAATAAGATCAGATGACAAGCCAGTCCATTACGTAACCCATTGGTTCCAAATGTAAAAAACATCAAAGAAGACCAGACGAACAGCATCCCCAACATAGGATGATTCGGCAAGAATTTTTTTACCGCTATCCAAGCAGACAGTATATAACCAGCTTCAATCAGGACAAAATATATGTGAACATTTAAACCGGCTTTCTTACATCCCATGGTAAACCATTGCCAAATCCATTCACTATGCCAATCTATTTTTACTGTCTCCAGATTCATATTAGCATAGATTAGGGCATAATTAATAGTATCACCAAAATATACTCCACTGACAGGACGCATACCGATCCATAGTGCAAAGACAATACTTAATACAAGAGAAAACAGCCATCCTTCCTGTGTTCGTTGCAAGATATCACCATCAGAAGAAATATAACGGTAACCGGTTATTAAACAAAGCAACGTTACTATAATAAGGAATAAAGGCTGATAAATCGAAGCTTCCATAAAGCATCATGATATAGGCTCTAAAGTCTTTTAACGGCGTTACGAATTACTTATGCCATAATCTTTCCCATAATAGTATCCATACTTATGATATCCATAATATCCGGAAAAAGTTTCTGTTCCATTCAAAATAATACACAGATTTTTATATTTCTTTTCATTGTACCAACGTTCAATATCAGATAAGAACGAACGATCCAGTATCTTTGCCCGAATGATAAAGAGAGTCAAATCTGCATAATGGCTGATTATAGTAGCGTCGGCAACAATCTCTACCGGCGGACAGTCAATAAAAACATAATCATACATTTCGCGAATTTCCTCCATCATCTTTTGAAAACGAGGTGAAAATAAGAGTTCGGATGGATTGGGAGGAAGAGTGCCACAAGGTAAAAAATCAATGCCATTCTGACGAACAATCAAACTTTTATAATCAGGTTCCTGTCCACTTAAAAAATTTGAGATACCTCGATGAGGAGAATCAACGTATGCGGACAACGAACCTTTACGGAGATCTAAATCAACAGCCAGCACCTTTTTACCTTTAAGTCCCATTGCTACCGCTAAATTTGCAGTAATGAACGTCTTCCCACTTCCTGGATTGATAGAAGTCTGCATGATAATACGGTGATGATTATCATTAAAGCCCAAAATAAATTCCATATTAGTACGTACAACACGAAAAGATTCATTCATAATATTCCGGCTTTTATCGGTTATCAGAATCTTTGGTTTTTCTTTTATTTTCCCTCTTTTGGGGACCAATCGAAAACCTTTTTTCTCTGTTTGTGCTAAAGGGATCTCCCCAACAAATGGGACATTAAGCGATTCTAAATCTTTCCGATTACGGACAGACGTATTTAAAATTTCTTTCCCGATCAAAATAAATGCAGGAAAGGCTAATCCCAAACAGAAGGCATAAAACAAAATGGTATTTTGTACCGGTGAGGTCGGAACCATACTTCCATGCGGAGGCTCGATTAATCGGGTATTATACGCTGTAAAGGCTTGAGACAATTCATTCTCTTCCCGCTTTTGCAAAAGGAAAAGATACAATGACTCTTTCACTTTTTGTTGACGTTCTACAGACAACAAATATTTTGCTTGTTGAGGATTGGAAGCAATCTTTGCAATAGCCTGATCATAATCGGAGCGTATGTTCTTTTGCTGGGTACTTAAAATAGCCAATTCATTATCGAGCGACTGTATAATAGAGCGACGTAAAGTTGCCAGATGTTGGTCCAAGTCCATTACTAATGGATTTTGAAGAGAGGAATTGGCCAAATGATTATTGCGTTGAAGTAGAATCTCGTTATATTCTTCGATTTGTCTTCCAATCGTAGAGCTTCCGATTCCTGAATTGGAAGGTAACAATTGGTTTTCATGTTGTCCATCCAACAAATAACTACGAATATAACGTATCATGTAAATTTGATTACTTAATGCATTTGATTCCTGTTCTGCTGTATTAGCCTGACTGATAGCCATACTTCCAACTTGTTGGACATCAGGTACCAAATGTTCCGATTTATAATTAGATATATTTTGTTCTACATTTCCTAATTCTTGTTCTATCACTCCCAAACGATCCTTTATAAACTCATTAGTACTAACCGTAATTCGATTACGATCTTTTATCCAGTTTTCATTATAAACGGTCACAAGTGCATTCAATACATCCTCTGCACGGTTGACAGATACATCTGTATAACTGATATCAAGAATAGTTGAGTTATTGTCCCGTAACTTAACAGAAATCTTTCCTTTAATAGAATTTGCCACGACATCTATAGGTGAACGAGAGACCTTTATCTGGTCTGTTGTACCGTATTTATAATATGGAGAAGGTAATATGGTAAGATTTCCAATTGGAGTCTGTTTGGTCTGCCCTAACCTCATGGTTATTTTATCTTCAAACAATTTATTGTTACGCCTCATATCACTCAAGACGAGTGAACTGTCTGCTTTTAAATGAACATATAAAGAAGCCGTTTCATTATCATTTAGATCAGCAAATAAAACTGTAACAGGCCTGTGAATGCCATATATCACTTCATCATGAAAGGTTCCTTCACGCAAATAATTAACCTCTAAACTTAGCAAACCTACAATTTCTTTTGCAACAGGTGTAGTCTGTAAAGAAAGAATTTCATTGGTCACATTAGATGGGCTCTGTATGATGCCAAGCTCTTTCAACTGCTGATCTGAACCTGAACTATTATCGTTTGCCTTAATAAGAATAGAGGCTGTACGGGTATAAACTTTAGGAGTGCATTTCAAATATAATATGGCTCCTCCCATCGCTATAAGCAAAGATATAATAAACCACGGCCAATGACCTATGCAGAGAAAGAAATAATCTTTTACACGAAACTTATTACCCGTAGAACTCTGCTGATTATCTGTTTTTAGATGATATCTTTCCATATCTTTATCGTGTAAGCAGTAATATAAGAGAAAGCACAAAAGAGGTTGTTGAGAACCAAAAGCCCGGAGTACGGAGCGTATTTGCATTCAATTGGGATTGGTTAACGCGCATCGTATTAGGCTCTACATAAATCAAATCATTCTGTTGCAAATAAAAAGCTGGTGAACCATATAACTTTTCTGTTTGAGTAATATCCACTCTATACGGAGTTTGCTCACCATTTACCGTTCGAAGAACTAAAATATTGTCACGTCGACCTTGTATAGTGAGGTCACCAGCTTCCGACAAGGCTTCAAGCAAAGTAATTTGATCATGTTCTATTTCATGCTTTCCCGGATTTCCGACTTCTCCCATCACATAATAATACATATTTGCATATTCTACCGTTACAGTAGGATCACGCAAGAGCTTTCCGGCTAACAACCGATATTTTATCAAGTCTGCCACTTCCAGACGAGTCAGTCCTTCAACAGAGATCAATCCAAGGATAGGCATATCTATCTGTCCTTCCTTATTGACAGTATAATATGAATTTTCCCTGGAATTATTTCCTTCCGACATAGATATCAAATTAAACATTTTTACCAATTCCTGATCACGACTATATACAACAATATTTAATTTATCACCCGGTTTTAAAGTTATTTCTTTTACCTCTTGTAATGCTATGGCTATATTAGACTGAATATCTTGCAAATAGACAACTTTAGAATTCGTTTTACAAGACGAAAAGAATATGAGTAGAAATACAAATACTAAAAAGAAAAATGCAGTCGAAATTTCTTGTAAGTGTTTCATATTTATTTATCTATTAAATATTTCATTTTTTTTAAAACGGTCTTCTGTACAGGAATATTTATCCATTTTACAAAAGTTTCCTTATGATGGACGTCTGTTCCTATCAATGAATAATATCCTTTTTGAAGTAATGCCAAGGCTTTACTACGTGCCTCCTCTCCATATGCTCCTACAATAGATGCCATATCTAATTGCAACTTTATTCCTCTATGATAAAGCTCTTCATATTCCTGCATAGTAGACAAATAGTGATAACGTTCCGGATGAGCTAATATCAGAGTATATCCTTTATTCATTATCTGTTCAAGCAATTCTTTAAAATGAAATGGAGAAATATAATATGAAGTTTCAACCAATAAATGAGATGAATCTATAATGGGCAATAAGTCATTTCCACTTAATCGTTGCATAAAAAGTGAATCCAACATATTTTCCGAAGCAAGAGATAATGTTATAGGATTCTTGCTATATCGAATATATTCTGTACAAAAATTTTTGAAGTGTTGTCGCAATATACCTGTTTTATTAGGATAATCCTCCATGATGTGAGGAGTTAACCAAACATGTCGTATACCTAATTCTTCATAAAAAGCCAATAATTCAAAAGCTTTTTCAGAAGTTGACACTCCATCATCCACACCTGGAAGAACATGTGAATGATAATCGGTCATTCCGTTCAAAATATTACTTTCAGCAATTGTTTGTTTAGAAAATAACGACCACATATTCATTTGATAAAGAATCCTTAAGAGAACAATCTACTCTAGGCAATTCTGTATCTAAATTTCATAATCCTTGTATTTACCTTCTCTTCTACTTCTTAATTCTTTCAATATTATTCCACCTCATATAAAAAATGTATTCTTCTAAGCGGAATAATCAATTATAAGCTAAATCAAATTAATTGAATAAATTCAGGAAGGACCTCCACACTAACTGCAAGATAGTTTTCTAATTCAACAAGTAAACGCTTAACTTTACTGCCGCGTGTAGTTAGCAAATATCCCTCATATCCATCGAGAGTTCCTCCGACAATTCGAATTTTATGTCCATACATTTGAGGAGTTATCTCTTCAGGTAAATAATATTGGGGAGATTTTGAGGAACTAACTGCAAATATGAATTTTTCCATTTCAAGATCTGGTACAGTCATCGGTTTTCGAAAAGTATTCCGTAACCAACGATATTGCAAAGTCGGTATTTTTTCTACAATAGGATCAAGATGTAAACGCGAAGCATAAACAAAAAGTAAATCTTGTATCACAGGAATTTCTTCACGAATAACAATCCCTCTTCGCTTTATGGTTTGCCACGTCATAGGAACAAATACTTTTATTCCCTTATTAGCAAGTAGTTTGTACGCTGGCAATTTGGCATTGCGTCTTTTTAAATCACGCATAACAAACCATTGCGTCTTTTCATCATCGTTCATTGATGTATTTTTAATTTAAGCAGATATACCCAATCCTGCAAGATCATCTTAAACACTAATAATCAAGCAGTTACAAATATCTATCCCAAAAATTCTTATCTATACTAAAATAAACCAGTCATACTTATTCTTCGTTATTAGACTTCTTATTTTTAGAAGAATGCATAGACATACCACTAGTATATAAAAGGAAATCACCACAAATATAATATATTATTTTATGATAAATAAAAAATTAGCAAAAAAAATATAACATTTGCATTTTCTTTTCAATAAAAACACAAAACATCAAACAAATAAAATTTATAAATATTCTTATTTCGTAGTCATCTGATAAAGTACAAATTTAAAGCCATCTATTTTTCCTGATATTTTAACGAAAAAAGACCATAAAGCAGATAATGAATAAAGAAGAGTTCCTATCTGTTTATGAAAGACAACAAGTCTGGCTTCCATGCCATCAGGAAAAAGACTTCGGCAAAACACTAGGGAACTACTTCCGGATGTCTGGATGTCAAAGAAGTTTAACGAAAATCCAATTGAAGTCTAATAGAATAGCAAACTCTTTCCAGACTTATTGACAAGAAGAATTTGTCGTTTTATGAATCTGCAATGTGTGTGTACTTTATTGGAGGCTTACTATTAGTAGTTGATAGATCCAATAATAATTCTAGAAATAACTATATTTTTATAATTAATGTGAGTTCGAAATAAAACAAATATATTTTACTAACAATTAGAAAAATAGCAATAAAACCATTTAATTTAACGTGAGTTCGAAATAAGAATAAATATATTTTACTGATAATTAGAAACATAGCAATAAAAGTATTAAATTTATAGTGAGCAATTATAACATTTAAACGATTATCACTATGTTTCCAGAGTCTAAA